>R03__coassemble_511_pt1 | contig 21832 bp, 20 predicted proteins | sample R03__metabat2_low_PE_061 | metagenome-assembled genome bin R03 | reverse complement strand
TTGTATTACATGTGACTAAAGATGAAGTATTATGTGAAAATGGCACAAAGAGTTTTAGAGAAGTGATTCATCATACTGGTGGTATTGGTGCGCTCGTAGTAAAAGATCATAAAATATTACTTGTTAAACAATATCGTTATGCTGCGCAAATGGATACTTTGGAAATACCTGCAGGTAAACTAGAGAAAGATGAAGATAAAGAAAAAGCAGTATTAAGAGAATTAGAAGAAGAAACAGGATATGGTGGAAAGGCGAATAAAATATTGGAATTTTTGCCAACTCCTGGCTATACTTCAGAAATTATCTATATTTATAAAATCGATGATTTGTATGAAATCGAGAATCCTAGTATTGGCGATGAAGATGAATTTGTGGAGAAGATTTGGTTAGATTTGGATATCGCGTATGATATGGTATTACATTCTAATATCATGGACGCAAAAACCATCATATCTATCATGTATGCATTAAATAATGAAAAATAGTTGATACAAAAAGTATCAACTATTTTTTAAAATTTATCTTCGTCAAAATCTTTTCCCCAGTCAATAATCAGTGTATGACGATCATCGTTTTTAATCACCTTATATCCTTCTTTTTTTAATTTAGTGATTACCATATAAAAAATCATAGAATCATCTACTTTATATTTAATAGATTCATATCCTTTTTTAGCAGCCTTTGTAGCTTTCTTATAAATATCCGCTAATGTTTCGTTGACTTCTACTTCAACTTTGTGATAGTTTGCTTCACTGATTTTTCTTAATTCTTCTGCTTGTTTCATGATTTCCCCTCTTACTTTCATATGTATTAAAGCATAATAAAAAAGAAGTGTAAAATATTATTGTATATCATTTAGCACTTCTTTTACTGTTAAATCAAAATCTTCTAAGTGTACATTATACCAAGTGACATCAAACTGATTTCTAAACCATGTATATTGCCTTTTTGCATAATTTCTTGAATTCTTTTTTATTAATTCTACTACTTCTTCAAGAGTTAATTGATGATTGAAATAGTTAAACCATTCTTTATAACCAATCGCTTTCATGGATTGATGATCTAATGTTAAACCTTGATTATATAAGTCTGTGACTTCTTTTTCTAAGCCATTAGAAATCATTTGATCAACGCGTTTATTAATACGATCATATAGCACTTCTCTATCAAGTGTAAGTCCTATGAATTTCACATCATAAAGAGGTAGATGCTTTTGAGATGCTTCCATTTCACTTTTTTTATGACCAGTTTGTTCATAGATTTCTATAGCACGTAGTACTCTTCTTCGATTGTTTGGATGTAATATTTTAGCTGCTTCTTTGTCGATTGATTCTAAATGATGATATAAATCTTCGTTAGAATAATCTTGATATTTATGGTTAATATCAACATGGTTATCATCTACTGTATCCGTAAAAGTATAATCATATAATGCAGCTTTTATATATAATCCAGTACCCCCTACTATAATTACTGCTTTCGCTTTATTCTCTATTTCTTCTATTTTACCTCTTACAGTATCTTGAAATTCTTTGACATTATATGTTTCATCAGGATTTTTTACATTGATGAGATGATGTGTAATACCATCCATTTCTTCTTCAGTCACTTTAGCAGTCCCTATATCCATTTGTTTATAGATTTGCATTGAGTCTCCAGAAATGACTTCACCATTTAATTCTTTAGCTAGCGCAACCCCTAGTTTTGTCTTACCAACGCCTGTCGGTCCTACAATACAATAAATCATTAAATTACCCTCTTAAATAGTTTCTCTATTTCATATTCTGAATAGAATATGATCGTAGGTCTACCATGAGGACATACATATGGATTTTCACATAACATCAACTGATCAACCACTGTTTGCATATCTTCAGTAGATAAATAAGTATTTCCTTTTAATGATGCTTTACATGCTAGTGTTGCGATTGCATGATCTTGTAGTTTTACAACATCTAATTTATTTTTAGATAATACTTCATGAATCATTTCTTCGATGAATATTGTTTCATCAATATTCTTCATCCATAAAGGTAAACTTCTTACGATATAGCCTTGATTTCCAAATACTTCTAAATGAACACCTACTTGATCTAGTAATTCTTTTCTTTCTTCAATGATATTAAATTCACTTAAAGGATATTCCAATTGAATAGGTACAATAAGTGGTTGCATTGTAAAATCTAATGCTTCGTATTTCTTTTTGAATAATTCATAATTGACTCTTTCTTTAGCAGCATGTTGATCAATTAAATACATCCCTTTTTCATTTTCACCAATGATATAAGTACCTAATACTTGTCCTTTGACATGTATTTTTTCAGCCATCTTTTTTACTTCTTCTTTAATGACTTCTTTATGTACTTCTTCTTTTTTTACATCACAAGTTGTTTGTGGTTCTTTTATCACATAAGTTGTTTCTTGATCTTTTATGTAATTATCTAAAGTGATAGGTTCTTCTACTATTGCATCATAATCTATTTTAAATGTTTCTCTTTCTGTCGATTTATGAATTGCTTGATATTTTAAATCCGTGGAAGAAAGAGCATCTGAAACAGTGTTATAAATCAATTCTTTTAATTCATATTCTTTTGAGAAACGTACTTCCATCTTTGATGGATGTACGTTTACATCAACAAGATATGGATCCACATTAATGTTGATTACTGCAATTGGATAACGGTTATCAAATAAATATTGTCTATAAGCTTCATTGATTGCATCAATGCTCATAACATTTTTGACATAACGATGGTTTACAAGCGTCATGATATTATTTTTACTAGCTCTATTTGTGTCAATCTTTGATATATAACCATTTATTTCAAATTCTTCATTTTCGCTATGTACCTCAATCATATTCTTAGCGACTTGAATACCATAGATACTTGAAATCACTTCTAGTAGGTTATTATGACCGTTTGTAGAGAATGTTAATTTTTGGTCAATATATAAATGAAATGAAATTTCTGGATGTGCTAAAGCAATACGCTCAATGTATTGTTGAATCTGATTAGATTCTGTATTTGCACTCTTTAAATATTTTAGTCTTGCCGGAACGTTTTGAAAAAATTTAGTGACTGTAATCTTAGTACCCTTTTGCATTGAACAACTACCTGTATCTAGATGTTTTCCAAATTCATAGATTACTTTAGTAGACTCATTGCCATCACTTGTCTCTAATTCAAAATGAGAGATAGAGGCAATTGAGGGAATTGCTTCACCTCTAAATCCTAAAGTTGTAATATTAAATAAGTCTTTGTCACTTTTTATTTTACTTGTAGCATGTGTTGAAAAGCATAGTAATGCATCTGTCTTATCCATTCCGTCCCCGTTATCAGTAACGGAAATTAATGATGCACCACCATCGGTTATCATGACATCAATCTTACTACTAGATGCATCTATACTGTTTTCAACTAATTCTTTAACAACACTACATGGTCTTTCTACGACTTCACCTGCAGCTATTTTATTAGATAATATATCATCTAATTGTAGGATCTTTGACATAATGACTTCCTTTCTACTTTATTAATTTCTTTAATTCAATGAGTGTGCTTAAAGCATCTAATGGACTTAAGCTCATTGGATCTATATTAGAAAGTGCTTTTTCTACCTCACTTTCTTTTTCTACCACAATTGTATTACTTTTTGCGACTGTTTCTTTAATATTATTATCTTCTAATTGAGATAAGATATGTTCTGCTTCTTTAATGACTTCATCAGGTAATGATGCAAGCTTTGCGACATTAATCCCATATGATTTTTCAGAAGGTCCTTCTTGAATATGATATAAGAATACAATATCATCCCCTTCAATGTCTGCAGAAGCATGCACATTATGAATATTCTCCATATCTGTTAATTCATGATAGTGTGTTGAGAATAATGTGAGTGCTTTTACATGACTTGTGATATATGCCAACATACTTTTTGCGATAGCCATACCATCATAGGTAGCAGTCCCTCTACCAATTTCATCAAAGATGATTAAACTATTCTCTGTCGCATATCTTAATGCATTGTTTGCTTCAACCATTTCAACCATGAATGTGGATTGTCCTGAAATCAAATCATCAGATGCACCAATACGAGTGAATATTGCATCAAAAATTGGCATTGATGCTTTGTCTGCGGGTATGAAGCATCCAATTTGTGCCATAACAACTGATAAGGCAACTTGTCTCATATAAGTTGATTTACCACCCATGTTAGGTCCTGTAATCATTAAAACTGGTTGTTCATTATTTAGTGAAATACTATTTGGAACATAATTGCTTCTATTTACAACTGCTTCTACAACTCCATGTCTTCCATTTTCTATCTCTAAAAGATGATCATCATTAAATGATGGTCTAATATAACCGTTATTTGAAGAGACATAAGCAAGTGATTGATAAACATCTACTTCCGCAACAATCTTAGAAATATCTTGAATTAAGTGTACATCCTTTTTTATATAGTTTCTTATTTGTACGAATAATTCATATTCTAGTGATTGAGATTTTTCTGATGCGGATAAGATTTTTGTTTCCATTTCTTTAAGTTTAGGTGTAATAAATCTTTCTGCATTAGATAATGATTGTTTTCTAGTATATTCAAATTCTTCTTTTACTTGTGGTAAGTAACTCTTAGTGATTTCAATATAATAACCAAAGACTCTATTATAGCCTACTTTAAGGCCTTTAATCCCTGTCCTTTGTCTTTCTTCTTCTTCGTAATCACTTAACCATTTTTTACCATTATCTCTTATATATCTTAATTCATCTAAGTCTTCATTATATCCAGATTTAATAATGCCACCATCTTTTATAGTTAGAGGTGGGTCATCGTTAATAGCTGAATCAATTAAGTTTGTGATATGAGATAAATCAACCATTTTTCTAGCTAATTCATCCATATCTGGATGATTAAATGATAAGAGTTGATGTTTTAATTCAGGAATTACTTTTAATGAATTAGAAATCCATTTTAGGTCTCGTGCATTGACATTCCCAAATGCAATTCTTGCGGATAACTTTTCTAAGTCATAAATTTCATTAATGATGTCTTTAATTGTTTCTCTTTCAATGAAGTTATCTACAAATAATTCTACATGATCTAATCTTTTTTCTATGAGTTCTCTATTAATTAATGGAGAAGCTATATAGTTTCTTAACAGTCTTCCACCCATTGCGCTTTTAGTGTGATCTAATAGCCATAATAATGTACCATAAGTTTCATTGTTAGAATTCGTTAATAACTCTAATGCTTTTTTTGTATAACCATCCATACTCATATAGTTTTCTTGTTTATTTTCTTCTACTATTTGAATATGAGATAATTCTCTTTTTTGTGTTTCAACCATGTAATTAATTAATAATGAACATGTTTGAATTTGTTTAAGATCTGAAATATTTACTAATATATCTTTATAGCTATCTTTAAAAGAATCATCATTATATGTAGAAGTAAATAAATCAAAATCAAAGACATCTTCTTCCACAACGATTTCTTTTAAACTTAACATATCTATTTGATTCTTTAATGCCTTGATGTTTTTATCAAGTGTCATGACGTTCATTTCACCTGTTGAGATATCACCATAAGCTAAGACATAATTAAAATCATATGCTTTAATAGCACCAATGTAATGATTTATTTTTTCATCCCAGTTGCCATCCATCATAGTACCAGGTGTAATTGTTTGAACAACGCCTCTTTCTACGATTCCTTTTTTTGATGGATCTGAAAGTTGTTCAACAATCGCAACCTTGTATCCTTCATCAACTAGTTTTTGAATATATTGTTTAGCCGCATGATATGGAATACCACACATTGGCACTCTTTCTTTAGCGCCTGCATTTTTACCTGTTAAAGCAAGAGATAATAGTTTTGATGTTAGTTGTGCATCATCAAAGAACATTTCATAAAAATCTCCTAATCTAAACAAGACAATTGCATCTTTATTTTCTTCTTTGATTTTTAAATATTGCATCATCATTGGAGAATATTTTTCTTTCATGTTTTTTACTCCTTCTCTAACAAATCTTACGTGTATGAATTATAACATAAATTTATTTAATTTTAATAAAATTATATGTTAGCAGTGACTAACTTATTGAATAAGTGCTATACTACTAATGAATTAAATAGGAGGAAATAATAATGGCAGCTAAAGTAAACCAAGATGAATGCTTAGGATGCGGTGCTTGTACTGGTGTTTGTCCAGTTGATGCAATTGCATTAAATGATGCAGGACTTGCTGAAGTTAACGCTGATGCTTGTTTAGATTGTGGTGCTTGTGAAGGTACTTGCCCTGTTTCAGCAATCTCATTAGGATAGTATAAAACAAAGATCCAACACAGTAGTGTTGGATCATTTTTTTATTTCATTTTGTTTACTGCATTTTCTAAAATAACACGTGTTGCTTTTAAACGATTGAAGTTTTCTTTAATCATATCTGTAGTAACTTGTTTTAATACTTCTTCTTTACTTACGTTATTCGCTGCAGCAATTGCATCTAATTCATCTTCTGCTTCTTGATCATTTGTAGAAATAGATTCTTTTTCAATGATTGCATCAATGATACCTTCAAATTGTGCTTGTTTAACTGCATTTGGTTTTAATTGTTCTTTAAGTTGGTCAAGTGTTGAACCCATCATTTCTAAGTATTGTTCAAGTTGCATACCTGATTGCATTAATTGATTTCTCATAACTTGAATTTGTTGAGACATTGCTTTTTCAATTTCTTCTTCAGTGACTTCTACTTCACTATCATTTACTAATATATCAAATACTTTATTTTCAAATTCTTGTTCAGTAGCTTCTTCTTTTTGAGAAGTTAATGATGTTTTGATCATGTCTTTTAATTGATCTACAGTTTCAACTTCTGGGATACCTAATTTTGATACAAACGCATCATTTAATACAGATTCAATTTTTGTTTGGATATTGTGTACTGTTACTTTAAATACAACAGCTGCACCTGCTAAATCTTTAGCACCATAATTTTCTGGGAATGTTACATTAATATCTCTTGTTTCTCCCTTTTTCATCCCAACCATACCATCTTCAAATCCTGGGATAAATTGTCCACTACCAATACCTAATTGATAGTTTTCTCCTTTACCACCTTCAAAGGCGACACCATCTTTAAATCCTTCAAAATCAATTGTAGTCATATCACCTTGTTCAACGATATCTGTTTCTTTATCTTCATAACTTGGTGTTTGTGCAACAATCATATCTAATTGTGATTGTACTTCTTCTTCAGTTACCTCAGGTTTATTGATTTCTACTTCAATACCTTTATAATTTCCTAATTTTTTTATAATACTCATTGTTTTACCTCCTAAAGTGCTATAAAACTATAACATATATTTAAATATTAAGAAAGTGGGAACTCATGTTCCCACTTTACTATTCTACTGCATGTCCTTTTCTTTTAATCACTTGTACTACTGAATCTACAAGTTCTTCACATTGTTTTTCTTCAGGTGCTTCAACCATAACTCTTATTAATGGTTCTGTACCAGATTCTCTTACTAATATTCTACCTGTATCACCTAACTGATCTGCTACTGCTTTTACTGCAGCTTGCACATCAGGATCGTTTTGTGCTTCAGGTTTAGATTTTACTTTAACATTAACTAAACATTGTGGATACATAACTAAGTCTTCATACATTAGTGATAATGGTTTCTTTCTAGAAATCATTGCTTGCATGATCTTAAGTGATGTTAAGATACCATCTCCTGTTGTTGCATATTTAGAGAAGATAATGTGTCCAGATTGTTCACCACCAATGATACAATTATTCTTGCTCATATATTCATAAACATATTTATCTCCTACTGCTGTTTTAGCGTAGTCAATACCTAGTTCATCAAATGCTTTATATAATCCAAAGTTACTCATTACTGTTGTAACAACAGTGTTATTTACTAACTTATCTCTTTCTTTCATATATCTTCCATAGATATATAAGATATGATCTCCCGTTACTACATTTCCTAATTCATCTACACATAAACATCTATCTGCATCTCCATCATATGCAAAACCTACATCTAATCCATTTTCCACAACAAATTTTTGTAGTCCTTCGATATGTGTACTACCGCAGTTTGTATTAATATTGAATCCATCAGGATCGTTGTTGATGACGTATGTTTTAGCACCCAATGCATCAAATACAGCTTTCGCGATTGACCAAGAAGCACCATTAGCACAATCTAATCCAACTTTCTTATCTTTAAATGAGTAAACACCTAAAGAAATTAAGTATCCGATATATCTATTTCTTCCAGATGCATAGTCTACTGTTCTACCAATATCTTTTCCAGTTGCATATGGCACATCTTCAAACTCTTGACCAAATAAATTTACTTTACCATCTAAATAGTCTTCTACATATGAAATAGTTTCTTCATCCATTTTTTCACCATGACTATTTAATAATTTAATACCATTATCATGGTAAGGGTTATGAGATGCACTAATCATAATACCACAATTAAATTCATCGACTCTTGTGACATAAGCGACAGATGGTGTTGTGGTAACGTGTAATAAATATGCATCTGCACCGCTTGCAACAAGTCCCCCTACAAGAGAATATTCAAACATGTAACTTGAACGTCTTGTATCTTTTCCGATGACTATTTTAGCAGGTTCATTGATCCCTTTCATTTTATTTAGTTGTCCATAATACCAACCTAGAAATCTTCCGATTTTAAAAGCATGATCTGCTGTTAAATCAACATTTGCATCTCCTCTAAAACCATCAGTTCCAAAATATTTACCCATACTTCTATCCTCCAATTACAACATCTACTTTTTGATTAGATGTCAATGTATAAGTTAATGTATCATTTGTACCTTTTACTTGTACTTCAACACTATGTGTGCCCTTCTTTAAATCCTTCGCATCTACATATACTTCAATATCAGATGAACTTGTAGATGCAATGGCGGATGTACTTCCAGTCACTGTTACTGAAGCTGTATCCGTTATCTTTGATGAATAACCGTCCGTTAGATTTTCTACTTGTATTGTCAAGTTGTCAAATGAAACAGTACTAATACTATCCAATTCCACATCAATATCTACTGTATTTACAGAAAGTTTATTATATGGTTGATCACATCTAACTTTTAGCTTCTTGATTGTTGTATTCTCTGTAACATTAGATAAATCAACATCGACTTCTACATATTCTAAATTGTTTAGGTTTTCTTCTTCACCATATACTTTTACTGTATTTGTAGATAACTTATATGTACTGATAGCATAACCATCAGGTAACAATCCAATAAAGTTAGCATGTATTGGCACAGACTTCATATAAGTTGATATACCACATTCTACATGTACTGTACTTGGTGCTATTTCTACATCTAACTCTTTTCCTTTTGAATTATATGCTTTTATTTCTGCATCTTGTTCAAAGTCGGACGTTACACCACTTACATCTACACAAGCGACAACTTTACTGATTTTTTGTAGTGTACTTTCACTTGCACGTACAGTTACTGATTTTACTGCCTTTTCCTTGATATAAGCAGAATAGTTACTATTCATATCATCTTCATTCACAAATTTATATCCAAGTGAGAACTTTTGAGATACTTTAGGTGAAAGCGTTACTGTCACGGATTGAGGGACAACCATAACATCTAATGAATCCGCAAAGTTTCTAGTTTGTATATCTAAAGTATATGTACCTTCTTTATAGCCACTGACATCTATATATGCTTCATAGTTTCCTGTGAAAGTTAAACTATTAATATCAATAGAAGGCCCTATGACTCCTATATCAATTGTATCAGGTACACCTGATATCTCATATTGATCATCTAATCCTTCTATTAATACCGGAACATCTTTTAATGTAGTACCACTAGATGTTGTACTAAAGATTTGACCACCAGAAATAAATACAAATAATACGATCGAAAGAATACCAGATAATATTAATCTAGGCCCTCTATTTTTTATAATCGTATCAATCACGCTGTTCACAAATGTATAAACAGAACTAAATAAACGATTGAATGCGTTTGTTTCTTTAGAAATTTTCTTCTCTGAATTAGTAGTTTGATCTTTTTTATTATTTTCTTCTTTATGTACAACACTTAAGAAGAAATCTGTTGTTGAAGTTTCTTTTCTATTGTTTGCCATATCTATTTACCACCTTTAAAGTAATCTATTTCTTTAATTAAGACAGCTCTTAGATCAGCTAACTCTATTGTATGTAATTCACCATCTGATGAATACGATATATGTCCTGTTTCTTCCGATACAACAAGTGTGAATGCATCTGTAACTTCACTAATCCCTATAGCAGCTCTATGTCTTGCACCAAATTCAGTAGGTAATGATTGTGTTGTAGAAGGATAAAAACAAGCTGCCGCTAGTACTCTATTTCCTCTTACAATAATGGCACCATCATGTAATGGCGTTCCTTCATAGAAAATACTTAATAATAATTCTTTCTTAAACTCAGAATCAATATATTTACCCATACTAATATATTGATTTAACAATTGTTTTCTTTCAAAAGTGATGAGAGCGCCAATCTTATTTTTAGATAAGTATTCTACGCTTTCACCAATTTCTGTAAGTAAGTTATCAATATCATTTTCTGACAAACTTTCACTACGTAAAGAAGTACTCCCTATTTTTTCTAGGAATGTACGTATTTCAGGTGTAAATATAATGATGACCGCAAGTACACCATAATTAATTACTCTATCTACAATATAGTTTGCGGTTGTGAGATTAAATATTGTAGTAACTAATTTTATAGCTAATACAATGAGTACACCTTTAAATAGTTCTAATAATCTTTGGTTCGTCTTCATGGAACCTATTAATTTGTAAATTGCAAACCATACTAATGCAATATCTGCAACAGCTTTTGCGATACTTAATACTGTACTTAACGAAATCATTATTTCACCCCTTTCGTCCATTATAACATATTTATATATATAATGTATTTCACTTTATGAAATACATTATTCACTAAAAATCTTTAGTATTTCCATTGGCGTATGAAAAACATAAGTTGCTTCTTCGATTATTTCTTTATTGACATTACCATATAAAGCATACCCAAAATCACAGCCTGCATTTTTACAAGTTAAATAATCTGAATACGTATCACCTATATATAATACTTTAGATACTTCTACACCTAATCTTTTACAACATAATTCAAGTGGTTCTTTATTAGGTTTATGTAATGGTGTATCTTCTGCAAGTACTTTAGAAGATATATGCGTATCTAATCCTTGAGACACAATATCAATTTGATATTGTGCATTTCTTTTTGATGAAACGACTCCTTGAACAATAGGCATATGATCTAATATAAATTGCATATAATCAAATGGCATTGCCTTTGTAGGATAACTATTCACATATTCTACCCATCTTTTATATACTTCCTCTATATTTTCTATTTCTAAATCTTTTAATGTGCGTTTTCCATCATAACTCGCATATTTCTTTACATCATCAATAGAGAGTTTCATTCCTTTTTCTTCTTCTATAATTTGAAGTAAAGGATAAAAGTTCATATCAAAGGTATTGACCATTGTGCCATCTAAATCATAGATAATTGCATCATATTGACAACCTATTCTCTTTTCTCTTGTAGTGCCATGATAATTCCCTTCTATAAAATTATACACAGGTTTGTAATTTAATGAACTGTACATGTTAGTAAGCTTTTCATCATATGTACTAGAGTCCAATCGAATCACATCATATCCTTTTTTATAAGATAATATATCTGCATAAAGTAATAATAATTTACCTAATCCTTTATGATGTACATCAGAGACTAAATGATGAACATAGTAACATTCTTTATCATCTTGCCATCTTTCATCACTTGTATATAAACACATCGCACCAACTATTTGATGATCTTCTTCTGCGACATAAAATGATTCTATATTATTCTTGAAATAATCTTCTGTATAATATTCTAAATAACCATTACTATTCCATTCTTTTAATCCTGTTTCATCCATCCATTCCATTCGATTAATAATCAATTGAATGATAGATGAAACATCATTTTCACTTGCGATTCTTATTTCCATAATTGTCCTTTATATCTTTTAAAGCTATATGTAGTAAATTTATGTTGTAATAGCTTGATTCAAAGAAGTATTGATAAACTAAGTCTTCAACACTTTCTGTATCAAATAGATATCCTACTTTATTCAACAATTCATCTATTTTGTTTATTTCTAATTTACAAAGCAAACCAAATGTACGTACTTGTGATTTAGAAAAGTAGTGATTTTTTGTGTAATATAATTCTAAGAATTTTTCTTTTTGAGATAAAGGAAGATGATCTACATATTCTAGTAATACATCAAAGTGATGTAACTGTAATGTACCATCTAAATCTTCATCTTGATAATTCTTTTCTATCAATCCTCCACTACAGTCTTCTTCTTCGCAATACTCGGCATGATTGTAATGTAAGTCTAAGTAGGCGATTAAATCGTATTTAATATCTTCATAATTCATATTAAGTATTAACCTTTATATTTTTCTAATAATGCATCACCTTTATATACTAGCCAGTCAAATACTTTTGCATACTGTTCAAAGGTTAATAAGTCTTTCCCATATATAACCGTGTAGAATCTTTTTAAACATTGAATATGCGTTTTGATTAACCCTGTTGATAATAGAGGATAGGTTTTTACTAGATAATGATTAAAGTAATCATCCAATAAGTTTAATCCATCTATATATGTTTTATTTCCTAGGTAATGATCTAAATAAATTATTAATGTGTCTTTATATTCTTTGATTTCATCTATTGGAAATTGTTTCTTATTTAGAGATTCTACTAGTAGATTTAATGCTTGTTGATTTTGTTTATTCATGATGATTCCCTTTCAATATCTGATTCATTTTAGGTTGTGCTGTCTTTAATACAAAACCCATAATTGGACTACAAATTAACATAGTAATAGCAGTCCCTACTCTTATAGATCAATCACATTTAAATGTAATTTTTTCATGAGTTTATTATACTAAAAAATTCCAGGTATTTATACCTGGAATATATTATTTATTAAGTTTTAATTTTATGGATGATTGAAGTTTCCCTTATAATCTGTAGATTAAGTGTTTTTTAAGTATTGGGGCTTTCCTCTAATATGAGTAGTTTTACTTCTGCATCCATCGTTATCATAAATGCAGAAGATTTAATGATATTCTAGTAGAATCTCCTTCATATTTAAATCCTCCTTGAGTAATTAAATAATTACTTGTGCATTGGTCCTTCTTCTTTCTTTAATATTGGGTTTGTTTTACTTCTATAAGATGCTTAGAAGTTATAGAAGTTTATCTAAATAATGAGTAGAATCTCCTTCATTTTGATTTCCTCCTATATGTAAAGTATTCATTATTATGAATACGAATTATTATTTCATTTTAACCATTTCCCTTATATTAAATTCTGAATGTTTTACTTCTACTTCTTAGATTGAAAGATCTGGTAGAAGATATTTAAAATTTTAGTAAGACCTTCTTCATAACTCTTTTCCTCTTTTCTTACCTTTATTGTAGTATAAAAATAATGAAATAACAGTCTATTATTTAAAATTTTTTTGAGGTATAATTATATTGTTGGGGCACTATTAAAATAGTGTATTTTTTATACACAAAAGCGAAATACTTATACTGTATTTCGCTTTTATATTAATCTTTAAAAACACTAATGCATTTTCTAGGACATGATATAGAACACTTTCCACAATGAATACACTTGTCATAATCGATATGTGCTAGATTATTTTCAACCGTGATTGCATCTACTGGACATTGTTTCACACATACACCACATCCAATACATGAAAGATCACATTTATATCTTGCTTCTACGCCTTTGTCACTTGAATGACAAGAGACTCTTATACTTGCATCATATGGAACAAGTTCAATGAGTTGATTAGGACAAGCTTGTACACATTTACCACATGCTTTACATTTCTTTTCGTCAACTTTAACAATCCCTTTATCTAAATATAACGCACCAAAGCCACATACATTGATACAATCCCCTAGTCCCATACAACCATATTGGCATGCTTTAGATGATGAGCCAATCACCTTAGCACTACTACAACTTTGTATACCAGAATAATGATATTGTGTTTTTGCGACTAGACAGTTCCCATTACATTTTATATAAGCTACTTTTCTTTTAGATGTGGTAGCTTCTGTACCAAGTATCGCTGCTATTTTTTTCGCTACTTCATCGCCACCGACTGGACATGCATTCACACTTGCTTCACCTTTTGCAATTTTACTAGCTAATGCATCACAACCCGCTTCACCACAGCCACCACAGTTGTTACCTGGTAATTCATTTCTTATTGCGGCCTCTTTAGGATCTACTTCTACTTCAAATACTTTAGAAGAAATACCTAGAAATAATCCTACAAATAATCCTATTGCGACTACCATAAGAGTAGATATTAATATCGTATTCATATTCATCCTCCTATAGTAATCCTGAGAATCCAATAAATGCAATCGCCATAAGTCCTGCCGTTACTAATACAATAGGACTTCCTTTAAAGGATTCTGGAATATCATTATGTTCTATTTTTTCTCTAATGCCCGCTAATATAGTAATTGAAATCGCAAAGCCTACTGAAGTACCTAACCCTGCTACAACACTATATATAAAATTATAACTGTTTTGGACATTTGTAAGTGCAACACCTAGTACTGCACAGTTCGTTGTAATAAGAGGTAAATAGACACCTAAAGATTGATATAAAGGTTTTGAATATTTCTTTAAAAATAATTCTACAAATTGTACTAAAGCAGCAATAATCAAAATAAAGGCAACAGTTTGTAGATACTCTAAGTGTACAATTTTTAACAATTGATAGATTAAATTTGTGATTGCACTTGAGATCGTTATTACAAATATAACAGCTGCTCCCATTCCGGTTGCTGTTTCGATTTTCTTAGAAACACCTAAGAAAGGACATAAACCTAAAAACTGCGATAATACAACGTTATTGACTAGAGAGACGCTAATAGCGAGTAATAATAATTCTTTCATTACTTAACCTCCCCATCATATTTTTCTACAGCTTTTTGAAGATCTTGATTCACTTTCTTATTCTTAGCTTCGAGTGCTGCTTTTTTCTTGCGTTCTAATTCTTCTTGTTTGATTTTTTCTAATGCAAGATGAATATTTAATTTATTTGTAGCACATGTGTCTCCATAACAACTACCACAATCACCACTACAATATTCAGTACTGTTTTCTATATTTGTAGCACTTGGTAATTTAAGTTTGTTTTGGATTGCGGTTAAGCAAGCCAATACAAAGAATGCACCTGGTGCCATAATAAATATGGTGATTGGTTCATAAGTGCTTGGTAACACTTGTATATTAAATGCACAACCGCTACCTAATAATTCTCTTACAAGTCCTATGCAAGTTAACGCAACAGTAAATCCTAACCCCATACCCATACCATCAAATATTGATAGTATTGGATTATTCTTAGAAGCATAGCTTTCTGCACGTCCTAAAATAATACAGTTTACAACAATTAATGGAATATAGATGCCTAGTGTTTCATAAAGTGAAGGTAAGTATGCTTCTAATAATAATTGTACAACTGTTACCATGGATGCAACGATGACGATATATGCAGGAATTCTTACTTTATCTGGAATCACTTTTCTTAAAAGTGATATCACAAAGTTACTTCCAATTAATACACACATGGTTGTCAGCCCCATACCCATACCATTAATAGCTGAGGTGGTGACTGCTAGTGTTGGACACATACCTAGCATTAATACAAATGTTGGGTTTTCTTTTATAATCCCGTTATAGAGTCTTTCTAAACATCCTTTAATCATTTAGAAGCACCTCCTATTCCGTTGTTATAAAAGTATACTGTCGCATTGACTGCGTTTGTAAAAGCAGTAGAAGTAATCGTTGCGCCACTTAATGCATCCACTTCATCTTCGCTTGTACTTCCTGTTTTTGTGAGTGTATAGTGTTCAATACTTTTATTTAGGAATTGCTGTCTAAATGAACTATCGCTTTTAGCACGCATTCCTAGTCCTACTGTTTCATCAATCGAAAGAATTTCTATTCCTTCTATTTCTCCACTTGTATTGATTCCTACGACAATTGTAATATCGCCACCATAACCATCATGAGTCGTTGTAGTGATAATGTGACCTACAAGTTCATCATTTTTAGTAGCGGCTAAGCAATTATCAATAGTGACCCCATTTTTTCCAAAGTTTTGTCCTTGTAAGATATCTTCTTGTGCATCTACAAGCTTGTTTAATGAAGGGGCTTCATCAAATGATTCAGCATCTTGTAATACTGCTTTATAACTATCTTGTGTTTGAAGATAAGATACTTGTTCAATAGGATCTTTAGTGATGCTGTAAACTTCGCCTAGTAAGGCACCACATACAAGTGTGATTAAACATAAGATCAGTGTATCTTTTAAAATTGATTTAATCATTTTTTCTCTCCTTTCCAAAAGGAGTTGGGAGTGTATTCTTTTCAATAATTGGTACTAATAAGTTAGAAATAATGATTGCATAAGATACACCTTCACTATTATTACCATATACTCTAAATAATCCTGTAAGTATTCCTAGAAGTACACCATAGATTATTTTTCCTTTAAATGTGATGGGTGAGGTAGTGTAGTCAGTGGCCATAAAGAAGGCCCCTAACATTAAACCACCTCCACATAATTCACATAATATATAAGTGAAATCATGTGATGAAAATACATATAAAAATACTGCAAATGTACAAATATATACAACAGGTATTTCTAATGTAATGACTTTTCTAATAACTAAATAAAGTGCACCAATTAATATGCATAAAGCGCTTGTTTCACCAATTGTACCTAATGTATTTCCTAAAAACATTTGAAGGAGTTGTACACTTTCACCTGATTTTAATAAGGCAAGTGGTGTCGCACTACTTGATGCATCTACCGCAAAATTCGTCATTCTTGCGGTAAAACTAATAAGTAAAAAACATCTAGCGCCTAGTGCTGGATTCATGAAGTTTTGACCAATGCCACCATATAATTGTTTTACAACCACAATCGCAAATACACTTCCTAATACCGCAATCCATAAAGGTAATGTACTAGGTAAATTAAGTGCCAATAATAATCCTGTTACGATTGCACTATAGTCAGATACAGTAATAGGTTTATGTAATAGCTTTTCAAATAAATATTCACTTAATACACAACTTGTAATACATGTGAAAACAAGTAGTAATGCATTCATACCAAAATGATAGATGCCAAATAAGGTTGTTGGAAGCAATGCGATAATGACATCTAACATAATGGATGATGTTGTGTTTTTAGCTCTAATATGAGGAGAGGCTGACATATGTGTTAAATCCATTATTACTTACTCTCCTTTCTAACCATGATTCTCGCAAGTTTGAATGCTTGAGTCATTGGACGTTTAGCAGGACATATGAATGTACAACTACCACATTCCATACATTCCATCCCATTTATTTTCTTAAATGTTTCTAAGTCTTTATTTAAACATGCATCATACATCATTGTAGGCACGATTCTACTAGGACATACTGAAACACATTTACCACAATGAATACAGTTTGTTTCTCGCTGCGTAGATACTTGATCTTCACTTAATGCAAGTAATGCACTTGATGTTTTTTGAGCAGGAAAATCTAACGTATAGATTGCCTGACCCATCATAGGACCACCCGAAATAAGTTTTGCAGGTTTTTCTTTATATCCTCCTGCAACTTCTAATATATCTTTATAGTTTGTACCAAATGGTACTCTAATGTTACAAGGTGAATGAATGGCTTCACCAGTTACTGTAATGACTTTAGAATATAAAGGTATATGATAACTTACTGCATCATCTATTGCTTTGAATGTTTGTACGTTATCTACAATACAACCTACATCTGCAGGTAGTTTCTTTGAATTTAGTTTTCTTTTTGTGGTAGCGTAGATGAGTGATCTTTCTCCACCTTGAGGATATTTTGTTTTTAAGAGTTGAATAGATATACGATCATCATTAATGATTTCTTTCTCTATTAATGCAGCTGCATCTAATTTATTATTTTCTATACCTATGATTGCTTTAGCATTAGGGAATAACTTTAAAACTATCTTTATTCCTCTTACAATTGATTGATATTGTTCTTTCATTAACACATGATCACTTGTAAGATAGGGTTCACATTCTGCACCATTGATTAAAATGTAATCAATGGTAGTAGGATCTTTGACTGCTAGTTTTACACTAGTTGGAAATCCTGCACCACCAAGTCCTACAATCCCTGACCAATCAATTAATTCTTTGATTTCCTCATTAGAATATTCATTATAATCATGATAGACATTAATACCTTTTTCTAATGAATACTCTCCATCATTTTCTATTACAATACTTTTTATTTTTCTTCCTGATACAGTCAATCTATCTTCTATTTTTGTGACTTTACCAGATACACTAGAAAATATATTTGCGGATACAAAACCACCTTTTTGGCCAATCATTTGACCAACACGCACTTCATCTCCTATTTCTATTATTGGTGTACATGGTGCACCTATATGTTGAGATAAAGGAAAGACTACTTCTTTACTAGCCTTCATTTCAAGTATAGAAGTATTCGATGATAAATGTTTTTGATAATTAGGGTGGATCCCACCTTTAAATGTTTTTAAACTCATATAAAACTCCTCACTAAAATAAGTATAACATATAAAAATGTAAATGCTTACAATCAAAAATAGAAAATGTGTTGAAATATGTAATATAGCATCTAAATCCTATAACTTATACATCGCTACTTATAAATATTTCTTATTATGCGATTTACACACTTGTATTCAACAAAAGTAGAAAATCGATGTAATTATCACATAAAATAAGGATGAATTGGGCAACCCAATTCATCCTTCTATTTTATAAGATATAAATTTTCTAATGCACGTGATGATGCAACATATCTTTCTTTGTCTGTCATTCTATGTTGAATCACTAATACATTTTTAAATTCTAATCCTTTAGATAAACTTGTCTTTAATACATTAATACAATGATCTTTTAGAATTAGATTATTTTCATCTACAATATTGATATTTGGATAATAATCAAATTCTTTAATCATAAACTTATTACTATTATCTGAAATAATAATTGCTGAAGATGATAGATCATTTTGTATATAAGAAATAAACGATTGTATATCATTTATTTCATGTATATTTCCTTTTAAATCAATATTATGAGAATCAATGTTGAATTCATTCGATAAATAATCACTAATTACTTTTGCGTTTCTATAGTTATAGTTAATCGCAAATAATTGGAAATTATTTGTGATTGTCATCAATTCTTCCTTACTCATACCCTTGATGGTAAGTGCCTGATTTAAATCACCAAAGTAATTGAAGTAACAATGACGACATAATTCTTGATATGTCTTTAATTCAATATAAGAATAATCTTGTATTTCATCAATATAGATATCGTGATTCTCTTCAAGTATGTCGTTATATTGGCGCTTCAATATATACAACATCATGAATAATTCGAATTCATAATGGTCTAATATGTCATAATCACTTTTTATTGTAGTAATGATATAACTGCATATTAATTCTATGTTATCAATATTTTCTTCTATTGCATCAATTAATGGTTTGACTTCTTTATTACTATAGTATGTCTTTTGTGACTCTATATAAGAAATAACATCTTTTTTTGTCTTCATAAGACTTTCTACAACTTCTTCTACATTTTGATGAGAAGAAGATGCCAATAAGTCTTCATGATCAAGTAGTGTTCTTACAAAGAAATACTTTTCTACAATATCATTTTTATATACATTATGTTCATCTACTTCTATACGACTATGCAATAGTTGATTATATTCCATAATTGGTTCATATAATTTATTATATGTGTTTTTGATGCTTGTTAGATGTTGTTGTAATGTTTCTAGTCGATATCCTTTTAATGATAAGTTATAACTATTTAATAACTCATTTGTAGGTTTTAGATATAATTGTATTTCATTCTTTAATAATGTTAATTGTGTATTTAATTGTGTGATTTTGATGTCCTCTTTTTTCTTAAAGAAGGATGATTTTTTATTTTTTATTTGATAGTTATATTGTTTCTTAACATTTAAATAATGTGTTTTTAAATTTAAATAGAATTCATTGTTCAATATGTTTTCTATACAACTTAGTACATCATTGATTAATTGCATGTCTGCATGATATTGATTGATTAACCCTTCTACTTGATAGTTACTTAATTCTTTTAATGCAGGACATTTCTCTTCTATTTGTTTTAATAATGATTGTTTAATATTTGAACTTTCATTGATGAGATTATCTTGATATTCTTTTTCTAATTTTGTTTGATAATCTTTTAAATCGTCTATATTTATTTTATTTATTAATGAAAGAATATCTTGATAGTCTTTATAATCATTTGAATTCCCTTGGATATAATTTAATCGTTTATTTAAATATTTCTTATAGCCTTGATAATATAAACCATTCTTATTACTTATTTGATTATAAATATCGTCAATATGTTTATAGTTTTCAGATGAATATAGTGCTCTTACTTTAGATCTTTCTAGAGTACTATCTAGAAGATAGTGATCTTTTAAATGTAATGATAGTTCATGTTTATTAATAATCTTCTCTAACAACATTCTATTGAATTCAGATGTTGAAAAGAAACTAGCTTGATGAATATCTAAATCGATATTCTTAATTGCATCTTTAGTGAGTGTTGTTGGAGATACAACATATGTATTCTTTTGATTAAATGAATCATTGTTGTATGATAAGTAGGCAATACGATGTGCTAAGACCATTGTCTTACCGCTTCCTGCTACACCGAGTACTAACATATTATTTGATCTATCTAACGAGATAATTTCAAATTGTTCACGTTGTAAAGATCTAACGATATTATGAATTTCTTCTTCTCTATATTCTTCAATAATATCTGGTAATGCTTCTTCGAATGCTTCCTCTATTTCTTCTCTTGTAGGTCTAGAAATACTTTCTAAATCTAAATCTTTAATTGTATTGATTTGTCTTTTCTTTAATTCAAATACTCTTTTTAGATTTAGATAAACAGGAGATTGTTTATCTAAATATAAATAAGGTAAATGTTATGGTAATGCTTTAGGATCAGCCCAATGAATGATATCATCTTCGTATTTGTGTTCACCTATGTAATAAGTTTTACCTAGATTTGTATTAGAAGATGATTGTAGATCTATTCTTCCAAAGAATGGCCTTTTTGCGATTTCTCTCAATTCTTTTCTTTGATCATTTAATAAATCTAAATGTACTTCATCGAAGAATTCTTTTTGTTTTTTATATTCATTAATTTCTTTAATTAACGCTTCTATTTGTATACGTACTTTTTCTTGGACATTTACAATATGGATATTTTCATATAAAGTAGTTTGATCTTGTATACCTCTTTCTTCTAAATTAAAGTCATAATGAGGTTTAATGACCCAATCATATTCATAGTCATCAAAAGATAATGTTTCTATTGTTTGATCAAATTGTACAGTGATACTTTGATCATCTTTAGAAATACATATACCATCACCTAATGATTGATGACGAATTGGAGTACCTGATCCAATTGGAAGATATCTTTTTGTTTCCATATGTCCTTAAATTTCCTTGTGTTTCATTATAACAATTCTCTCATTTTTCTTTAAATGATATAGTTAATACAAAA
>R03__coassemble_507_pt1 | contig 21965 bp, 19 predicted proteins | sample R03__metabat2_low_PE_061 | metagenome-assembled genome bin R03 | reverse complement strand
ATAATAAACTCTATATTTTTATACGTTTGATTTAAAATTGAATTAACAGATTGTTTTATCCATGAAATAGGTTCATTATATGTGCTCATTAAAATACTTACTAGTTCAATATTATTTTCTTTATCTGTCACAACACTTACTCCAATCCGACAACCTTTCTATATTTAGGGTATCAAAAAGCAATCTAAATGAAATTAAGCTAATAACAAATGAACAATCTGCATACAAGCCATTAAAAAAAGCCAAAACAATATATGCTAAAACGAAGCCTAACCACCCTCGCCCTTTAGAACATTTTATAAAACTAAACATATATAAAACGAACGACACCAATCCATATCCAGATAAAGCATCAAGAAAATCATTATGCGCATGTATCCTCATTCGAACATATCTTAAATTATGTTCCATTAATGCCTGCATTCCATTTCCAAAAATTTTATGTATAAAATCACTATTAGCAAATAGTTGAAAACTACTTGGCCATATTACTAATCTGGCGTTAGTACTATCACCGGTTTCAGCAGCATTATTAGTTTTTTCTATAAGAGTATTAAACAATGAGGTATATTGAAGTAACAATAAGACTACCACTACCCCTAAAATTAAGTAAACAAATTTTTTCCAATCTCTTTTTGCTATAAAATAATATCCAATAATTACAACTAAAGATAAAGCAGTAGTTCTAACGCTTGTTAAAAGCATCAAAATAACCATAATAGCAGCAAAAACAGCCCATATTTTTTTATTTCTATATTTGTAAAGAAGATATGCGTTTGTTGCCATTATCATTAATTCATACGCAAATATATGAGCTAATCCATAAGGCCCTTGTAAAGAAGTAGTTCCCCAATCATATGTAATACCTATATTTAAGAATATAGTCAGTGCTATTCCTAAAAAGTACAATATATAAACATAAAATATTTTTCTATGTTCATTTACTAAAAAAACCAAATACTTTTTTCTTAACTGTTCATCCGAATACATAAAAGAATATAAGAAAAAAACAGCTAATAGTATAGCCTCTGGTATGGATTCGCTTTGAGGAAAAAGTAATATATCAATAAACAAATTTACTATTATGATAATAATAAAGAGAAAGGCATTTTTTTTGATTGATATCTTCTTTCCCGTAAAAAAATATACAAAAAATACAAGTGCTGAATATAAAAAATAAAACACTCGCATCTCGGAACTATTTGTTAAAAACGCATACCATAAATACAATAATGGAAAGAATAAAATTAATTTGAATAATCTTTTATCTTTAATACTTAAATTAATATTCATTTCTATACCTTATATTCTTTATACCCTTGTACAAAACCAGTACATCGTGCATAATGGTAATTTTTATTTTTTCTATCTATTAATATTGCTTTTATAATCATTCCAATTGTATTTTTCATAGCAAATACAAATAAACGATTCTTTTTTCTTACCTTTATATCAATTTTCAATAAAGCACCTTTACCCATACTATGTCTTTTTATAGCTATTAAATTGCTTAAATCCGCTCTCTTTATTGGGTGATATGTCACTAAATTGCTTATATGAATTACTTTGTATCCTAAATCTATAGCGTTTAATATAAAATCTGTCTCTTCACATGCAGCAAACTCATTACCTACACCAATTCTTTCATTAAATAAAATGCCTTTTTTTATTATTGACATTGGGAAAATCAACGCAGCTGACGGACAACAATCTAAAACTTCTCTTATTCTTAAATATTTACTAGAACGAATTTTGTTATAATCTACAAAAGGTGTTTTTAAATCATCAATAGATAATATCTCACCAGATAAAATAACATCACTCAAAATATATTCATTAGCAACCTTAAGATAATCTTTTTTGTATATAGCATCATCGTCTAAAAGACAGCAATACTCACCATTAGCGTATTTAATCCCAAAGTTTCTGGCTTTAGACAATCCCTTAAAATCAACCTTAAAATATTTAATATTCAAATTTTTAAAATCTTCTACAATATTTTTTGTAAGATTATCTTCACTTTGATCAATAATAATTACTTCAAATTCTTTATATTCTTGTTGACATAAAGACAGCAAACACTCTTTTATTTCTTTGCTTCTATTTAATGTTGCTAATAATAATGAAAATTGCATAACCATCTTTCCTATTACAAATTTTATATACCATAATAAATTAATCACATCTCCAGATTAAATATTTTCTTTACTTTTCTATGATTGCATTATCCCTTATTTAATAGCCTTTTATATAGAATGCTAAATAACATTGGTAAGATTATTCCTAAAATTGTTCCCAATATAATATGAATTGCAAAATTATCAATTCCAACCATATACATCCCCCTTCTCATAACCGAGCATAATATTGGATGTATTAAATAAATAATCATCGAATATCTACCAATTGAACTTAACCATAAACAATTTGAAATCATCTTCACCTTTGAGCTCAAGAAAAATACAATAATAGTTCCAAGGAACGCCAATAAAATTCTTAGAAATTTTACAGCTATTTCATTCATTTCAATGATATGAATCCAAGCACTCATAGTTACAAACGCTGCGATTGCAAAGGCAAATACATTAACATTTATTTCTTTTTTATTTTCGCAAACCCAATTACCTGCATAGAAATAAATATAATATATTAGAAAATTTATTATTAGGACTCCCCAGTCGTTTATAGTACTACCACCATACAAGGAAATCACTGTGCCCAACAATAACATAAGAATTGGGATAGTAATACCGTTTAACTTTTTCCATTCCAAAAATCCCTTGATGCAAAAGCAGAGAAATAAAACATACAGGAACCATAACTGCTCTACTGGCTAGAATGGTAATAATATAACGTTTATCCAAGAGTATCCATTTGCTATAGATCCAGAAAATGGTATTTTAATTAATATAGTTATAATTCCAACAATATAATAAGGAATCATTAAAGTTTTAGTTTTTCTTTTCAAAAGCATGCTGTAGTCATGTTTATTCGCTATCTCTTTCCCAGGCAATGCATAAACATAACCACTCAGAGCAAAAAATAAAGCCATGTGAAATAAGTAAATAACCCATACAACACAGTCGATTATACTTTGATATTTTGGAACAGCATAGTTACCTGTATACCCCCCAGACGTGTCCAGACACTACCAATATTGTGGCAATTCCTTTTGCTGCATCTATCCATTGAATTCGATTCTTGTTATTCATTTTCTGCCCCTTTATAGTAATTCCAATATCTTCTTTGCCGAAACACTAAAGTCATAATTTTCTTTTTGAAACTCATTAAGTTCATGTGGCATACCATCCACATTTTTTTCTAAATCAAGAAGCAACTTCTCCAATTCCTTCTCATCATTATTTTTAAAATATACTGCCTGATTCATTAATACTTCAGGAATAGATGCAGCGTCTGATGCTATAACTGGCGTGCCTAATGATAAAGCCTCAACAGGAGGAAGGCCAAATCCTTCATATAAAGAAGGGAAAACAAAGCACATAGCATTCTTATAAATTATTGAAACATGCTCATCTTCTACAAATCCAGTGATATGTATTCTTCCTTTATTTCCATACTTTGCCAGCACTTCGTCCATCTTCCAACCATTGCGTCCAACAAGCACCAAATCATAATCAACCTTATCTTGAATATTAGAGAAGGCCTCTAATAGTATTTGCATATTTTTTCTAGGTTCCAAAGTTGAAAGAGTCATTATATATTTATCAGGAAGGTTGTACTTTTCCTTAATATCTGAAAAGGTATAGCCATAATCCCTTTTAACGCCTTCATAAACAGCAGAATAAACTACTTCAGTTTTATTTAATGGATAATGTAATACCTTATTAATTCTTTCTTTAGAAAAATTAGATACTGTTATGATTTTTTCGGATGCATATACAGATATTTTACAAGCTGTCTTTAAATAAAACTTTTGAAGAAGCTTTAACGCGGCTGGATAATCCCATGGACCAACATCATGAATTGTGTTATAAATTCCTTTTTTTCTAAACAAAATTGGACTTGTAAACGCAAAAAACAAATATTTATCAGCCTTTATCTTGTACAGATTAAGTGGCAAGATAAGTTGCATAAATAACAATTTAATATTTCCGTTTAAAACGATTGATTTTATTCTCTTTTCATTTAGAAATCTTTTAAAGGTAGGGTATATTTCATTCCTAAAAATTAAAATATACTCATTTAGATCATCTTGCTCTAACATCTTCTCCGTTACACAAGCTGCATACCTTTCTATGCCACTCATATGGTAAGACAATGATGTTAAATCTATAGCTATTTTCATTCTATTTATACCATCCAATATTAATTAATATTTTTCCAATCCATATCAATTTAACTAATTTGATAAGCAACATAAAATCAACGCATTGAATTTTAGAGCTTGTAAAAAATATTTAAAATTTCTTCTATTAGGAATCAAAGATGCTGCCATTTACCTGTTTTAAAATCATATTGTTTCACAATCTTACTCGGATTACCTAAACAACTGAATAATCTGGAATATCATTAGTTACAACACAATTTGCGCCTATAATGCAATGTTTTCCAATACTTACATTGCCTATAATTGCGGCATGGATACCAATCCAGCTGCCTTCGCCAATTGATACCCCCCCGAGAGTTATAGCCTTGTATCATTACAGGCTTTTCAATATCTCTGTATTCATGATTTCTATCTGAAATATATACATAAGGCCCCATCAATACGTTTTCAGCGATCATTACATATTCCATGGATTCGATTCTTGAATAAGAATTAACATTGCAGTTTTTTCCGAATTCAATTTTTCCCATTCCCGATGTATCTAGTAATACACCTTTATGCAAATTTACGCCTTCTGATATTTCAATATTTCTAGTACCAAGTATTTTAATTGTAGGATGCAGCCAGCTGTGTGTTTTATAATTTACGCCATTATAAGCACACACAACCTTTGTGATAATTCTTTTAATTAATCCCATCCATAGATCCTTTTCTTAATATTGATAGAGCTTCTACAATAAAGATAAATACAAGGGCCAAGTACCGGATAAATGAACTTCATCCAATTTGACCTTAGTTTTAAATCTTTTAATTTACAAAAATACCTTAAATAATTTTCGGGAGCTGCAATTAATTCAACAACGGAAATCTTAACATTTCTAATATTTGCAAACTTCTTTTCATTTGTATCATTTGCGTTATCAAACCATGCATTCATGATTTCGTCCATTTTAATTAATCTTTCATTAGAACCGAATAATAAAGTATGCATCACATATTTAGATAATTCATCTAATCCAAGATTGCAATTCCATGTTACTAATCCTGTTAAATAATCAAGAATGTTCTCTTGCAGAGGTAGTATGTTTTCATAGTAATTTTTCTTTTCTACATCATTCCATACTTCTTTTGCCTGTATTTTCCCATTTATTTCATGGTATTCTGTTGTACTTCCATGTGGTGCTGACAATAGTTGTTCATAAAATGTACAGTTAGTCCTAAACACTCCATAATACGGGCTCTTATCTCCAGATTCATTTATATCAAAGAGAATACCCTTTCTTGTAAAATTCTCTTCTCCTTTATTTCTGTCCATTATTCCCAAGTAGTAGCCATTTACTCTAATGCCAGTTACCTTTTCTATTGTAATTTGACTTGAGCAATACCATCCCTCATCAACTACAGTCATACTATTGTTCTTTGAAAAATAAGACATATATTGCGATAACATTTTCTTATCGTTATCATTAACCAAGGCTTTTTTATTTACTTTTCTTGAATTTTTTATGTAGTATGAATTGATTACGTTAAAATCTGAATTTAAAAGCTTGCATCTGTCAAAACATATTTTTAGGAAGTACCCCCCCCTAGCCAAAAATCCAACATTACTTTCACCATGGGTCTTTACTTCTTGCAGCAATTTTTGTGTAAAATAATAAAGATTTAAAGCGTACTCACAAAACAAAGTATTTTTAAATGTATTTTTATAAAATTGATTTAGACCATACTTTTTAAAATCATATCCAGTTTTTTTCCTGTAGTTTGTTAAAATCTTATGTTTTAACGGAAAATACCTCACACCTTCAATGCCATGCATAGAAGCATTAATATAATCCGATTGCTTACTATCACCAATCATTACTACTTTATGAGAACTGATATTAAGCTTTTCAAGTATAAATGGATACAAGTTTCCGTTCGATTTAGTTCTTTCATATTCTGAAGAGCAAAAAATCTCATCAAACAATTCTATTAAATTATATGGTTTTAAATAATGGGTGTAGCAGTCTGCCGGCAAATAATAATCTGTCACCAGATAAATCTTTTTCCCTTTTTCTTTTAGTTTTTTTAAAGTGTTTATGATTTTCTTATTGGGATACTGGGTAATCATATCAATAGAATAATCTATCAAATATGAAACATGATAAAATTCTTTAAATCCTACTTTTGTCCCTATACAATCATAAATTTTTCTTAAAAGTTTATCATATTTAATAGCACACTCATCGCCGCCCAAGCTTGTAATTGCTTCTTTTCTAATATGTGATAGTGGTGTCTCTTCGAGTTCAGGATATTTTAATTTTAAAGCTTTCTCCCATTGTGGCATTAATTGATGCGAATGAGCACTTCTAAACATAACAGTATCAAAGAAGTCAACAAATACCGCATCTTTATTTTTTGCCTTTTTTAATAGTCTACTATAATACATAGCTTAGGTTTTATATTTCCTTATCAACTTAACAATCTTCACGTCATCAACAAAATATCTTTTTAAAAGTCTCTTTGGGTCTTGTATGGCTCGATACAGCCATTCTAATCCGTGGTCGCTCATCCATTTAGGAGCTCTTTTAATATTTCCAGCAAGGAAATCAACAGTAGCACCTGCACAAACAGAAACTATAGCATCATACTTTTTGAAATTTTCATATATCCATTTTTCCTGCTTAGGGCAACCAAAACATGCAATCAATAAATCAGGGCGTACATCAGAAATCATTTTATTGATTTTATCAAGTTCTTTATCATCGCTTTCAAAACCAAATGGAGGAGCATAAGTTCCTACAACTTTTATTCCTGGTAAATCTCTCTCCAGATTTTCTTTAGCTCTCTCTGCTATGCCATCTTTACCACCAATAATGAATATTGAATAGCCTTTTTTTGAAGCCACTGCACATAGCTCTGGCACCAAATCAGATCCGGATATTCTCGTCTTAACTGGATGCTTGTGCCATTTCGCAATCCATACCAGTGGCTGGCCATCAACCAGTACCATATCAGCCTCATCAACGACCTGTTTTAAATATTTATCATTTTCAATTTTCATCACCACATCAACATTAATCGCTACTACATAAGATTTCTTTTTAGCGGCAATCATATCCTCAATGGCTTGTACGGTCTCATCCATACTTACATTATTCACATAAGTATTTAATAAAGGCTGTTTTTCCATAAAATTATTGTTCTCCAAAAAATCTGTCTTCCAGCATCAAACAAAGACAGTGATAAACAGGAAGATGAAGTTCCTGAATCATATATGTCTCAATAACCGGAACCTTAATTGATACGTCTGACACTTTCGCGAGTTCTCCACCTTTAGCACCTGTCAAACCAATCACCTTGATTCCTAATGCTCTAGCAACTACAGTAGCCGACATAACATTCTTGCTATTTCCAGAAGTAGAAATTCCTAAGAAAACATCGCCTGGCCTTCCAAATCCGTATAATTGTTGTGCAAATACCCCTAAGCCATCAACATCATTAATATATGCGGTTGTTAATGCCTCGTGAGCAACAAGAGGAATAGCCATCAATCCTCTTTCGAGATTTTTTGAAAGTTTTTCTCCTCTTTCTTTATCAATCTCTTTTAATTTATTTGCGAATTCAACTGGTACCGGACGAAGAATCTTAAATCTTTTCATCAACTCACCAGCAATATGCTCAGAATCGGCAGCAGATCCACCATTTCCAGCAATCAATAACTTGTGGTCATTTTTGTAGCATTCTTCAAGAATTAAATATGCTTTCTCTATATCTTCTTTACACGCATGAAGTTGTGGGTATCTCTCCACAAGTAAATCTAAATGCTTTTGTATTCTTTCTTCTACCATTATCCTTACCTACTCTTCGTATGGTTCTGGAGTGTAATGAATTACTCTAGTACCACCATCCTCAAATTTGAATGGTATGTATAATAAATCTTTCATTGCCTCTTTTACTGCTTTTTGTTTTTCTGGCTGAACATAGAAAAGTAAAAATCCTCCACCACCTGCACCTAAAAGCTTGCCCCCAAGAGCACCTGCTTGCATACCTTTTTCATATAATTCATCGATACTTCCTGTGCTAATGCTAGAGCCTGTCCCCTTTTTTAATTTCCAAGTAGTATCTAGAAGTCTGCCAAAATCGTCTAAATCTCTATCTTTATTTACTAGAACTTGTTCCGCCTCATTTACAAGCTCATACATCTGCTTTAGTTTTTTTCTTTTATCTTCAGTGCCACTAACATTATTGGCTTTCTGAAGATCTGATGAAAAACGAGTAAAACCAGTGAAAAACATCATAAGATTATCATTAAGTCTTTGTTTTCTTTCTGGGCTTATAATAATTGGCCTTACTTCATATCCATCTGAATTAAATTCAATTCTATTAAATCCACCAAAGGAAGCTGCAATCTGATCCTGCCAGCCGCCTGCTTCATTACATAAAACTCTTTCAAGATAAATGGCTTCGTCAGCTAATTTCTTTTTGTCTGCATATTTGCCTTTAAGGGCATAAAAAGCATTTAACATGCCTACCGCAAAGGAAGATGATGTTCCTAAACCTGAACGAGCTGGTAAATCTGCTTCATATGTAAGTCTTATTTCATGCATATCTAACATCTTCATGGCTTCACGAATAGTAGGGTGCTGAATATCATTTACATCAGTTACTCTTTCAGTTTTTGAATAAGATAACTCTGTAGAGTAATCAAAAAAACGTGGAAGGTGCCTTACATTTACATAACAGTACTTATCAAAAGTAGTAGATATAACAGCTCCACCATTTTTTTTGAAATAATCTTCCATATCAGTTCCACCGCCAAAGAAGCTCATTCTAAATGGTGTTTTAGTAATTATCATTAAGTATTCCTCTCACAGCCTCTAACAGGCCACCTTCTTCAATCTTTATACTTTTACAGCCGGTAGCTTCACCAGCTAACACATCGTTATCAGAATCACCAATCATATATGATTTGCTCAAATCAATATTGAAGTCCTCAGCTGCTTTAAGAAGCATGCCAGGCTTTGGTTTTCTGCAATCACAATCTATCTTTAATTCCGGTATCTCACCTTCATATCCTTTATGAGGATGATGTGGGCAATAATATATGGCATCGAGGTAAGCGCCTTCTTTACCAAGAAGAGTCTCCATCTTGTTGTGGATTTCATTTAACTCATCCACTGTTACTTCTCCCCTTGCAATAACCGGTTGGTTAGTAACAACTATGGCGAGGTAGCCAGACTTATTTATTTTCTTTATCGCCTCAGCAGTTCCTGGAAGCAGTTCAAACTCTTCTATATTTCTTAAAAATCCAACGTATTTATTAATCGTTCCATCTCTATCAAGGAACATAGCATTTTGTTTATTTTTCAGATTCTTACCGGTAACTACACCATTTTTAAAATCTTCGCACACTCCCTTATATCTTTCCGGTGTGCCCATATCTTTTACATACTCTGATGAGTCATAGCAAAACATTTGGTGCGATCCACACAGAGGCTTTAAAATCTGACGGTCAAGATCAATTTTCTTACCATTTCTTACCGTTTCTTTATCTACACAACTCATCTCCAAAACCTTAGGAGAAATTACATGTAAACCAGCATTCACACGATTTTTATAGTAAAGAGGTCTTTCATCTTCTTTAGCAAGCCACTTTTCAACTTCTCCCTCTTTCCCTGTGACAATTAAACCACTGTCATAAGGATGAGAATTGGGATGAGTGAATAATGTGACTAATCCACCTTTTTGTTTGTGGTATTCCACCATTCGATTGAAGTCCACATCAAACACAGCATCTGCGTTAAGAAGTAGAAAATCTTCTTTTAAATCAAGGAAGAACAGTGCTCCGGCATTCCCAAGCGGTTTATCTTCCACAAAGTAAGAAATCTTTACTCCAAACTTCTCGCCATCGCCAAAGTATTCTTTTATCTTTTCAGCCATATAGCCGATGGTGAGGAGGATTTCTTTAAACCCTTGATCTCGAAGAGAAATAATTTCTCTTTCCAAAACAGGCACGCCATCTATAGGAATTAAGGGTTTCGGGATATCAGGGAATAATTCTGAAATTCTTGTTCCCCTACCTCCAGCCATTAAAACAACTTTCATTTATTAGTCCTCTTCACTAAAGGCTTTACAGCCGACCAATCTAATTTCTCCCCACAGGTGGAGCAATTCTTCTCACCATACTTATTTTGGTGAAAACAATTTGGGCAAATGTATTCTGCTGTAATGACCTTTTTCATCTTTTTTTCTTTTTCTTCTCCACCACATTCTCTCAATGTGCTTTTCTACCACATCTGGTCGATGAGGCTGTGCCTCTTCTTTTTTTCTTCCGTCGGCGGTTCCCCGCCACATTCTCTCAATGTGGTGTGCCCACACACCCCAAAAACGACCCCGGGCTTTTTCTTGAAGAAAATCCACATTTTCTAATGTGGCCTTCCCGGCCTTCTTTTTTCTTTCCTGGGCTTCTCGTTTTCTTCTTCTCTCCACACCATCTGGTGTGTTGTACTCCAACACCCTTGAGGATGCTGCCCGAACTAAACAACAAACCACATTTTTGCTTTAGGGAAAAATCTCCGCCTTTTTCTCGTTTTCTTCTTCTCAATGTGGTGTGCCCACACACCCAAAAAACGACCCCGAGGTTGGTGTGGTAAACCCTCCAGGTTGTGAACCCCCAGCACCATGCTGTCCTCACTCAACTACACTGTACATCTGTATACCCGGAAAAATACGAGGCTGAACCCCTCACTTAGGTGAGGACATCAAAGACAAACATTTTGTTAGTCTTCAATGTTATCGGATTTAGTGATGAGTTCTAATCCTAGTTCTATTTCTACGATTTGTCCTATGATTTCTACTTCTACGATTGCTTTACGCTTTTTACGATCTATACGTTTTATATTTCCTATGTTATCTACTAGTGGACCTTCAATGATGATGATTTCATCCCCATCTTTAAGTCCTTTAGATAATCTTGCGATATATTCTTCATCTACATACTTTAGTAAGGATTGTTTTTCAAATTCATAGATGGGATGTATGAAATCATCATCTTTACCTATGAATTTCTTAAAATCTGATATTTTGCGTATTTCTATATATAACGCTTTAATGTCATCTGTTTCTAGAAAGATATAACTTGGAAATATTGTTTCTAGTATCGTTACCCATTTCTTTTTGTGCTTGACGAGTTTCTCTCGTCTAGGCACAAACGCAAATGATAGTATATCTCTAGAAATATAATCTAAGCATTTATTCTTTATTTCTTCTTCATGTGATTCAAACACTTGAATCACATACCAATTACTCTCTACAAAACTAGACATATCACTTCCTCCATTTGAGTATGCTTCGCCAGATGAAATATATGAATATATTTCATCTAAGAATATATATAACCATGAAATACTTAATAACGACCTATCGGCACGATTACAAGTATAATCAATCCTTCAACAAATCTAATACCGACATGTATTATACCATAATATATGTCGGTAATGAATTAATATGGTAATTAAATAGCCCCCTTACCATATATAACAGACTTCACTGTTTTATAGATAATAACTAAATCTAGATAGATATCCCAGTTATGATAATAGTACTCATCTAGTCTACATCTATCTTTGAATGTTAGATCAGATCTACCTGATGCTTGCCACATCCCAGAGATACCTGGTTTTACTTGTATGATACTATCATAGTATTCACCCATATCTTCTATTTCTCTTATTAGATAGGGTCTAGGGCCTATAAAAGACATCTCCCCTTTTAATACATTGATGAATTGTGGGAATTCATCTAAAGAAGTTCTTCTTAGAAACGATCCAGCAGTTGTTACTCTTGGGTCATTCTTTAATTTCTTGTTTGTGAGATATTCTTCTTTGATTGCTGGATCGGATGCCATTAACTCTTCTAAGATCTTCTCAGCATCTGGTACCATCGTACGATACTTATATACTTTAAATGTTTTACCATCTTTCCCTACTCTTTCTTGAGTAAAGAAGATTGGATCCTCATCCCCATTTTTCTTATTAGTATGTGATACCCATAAGGATAATGGTAATAGAATAATACATCCAGCAATACCTGCACATATATCGATGATTCTTTTTAGAATACGACTGATGATCTTTGATTCTACTTTATTTCTAGTAGAGATCATTAAGATACCATCATAGTCTTCTATCACACTATCAAATGTAATTTGAAAGTGTGATAAGTTAGGTGCAATCTTTACTTCTGATACGAGTCTAGATATTCTAGATAAATCATCATCACTTAGTCTACTATTTTCATCACATACGATAATTTGATTAATACGTCTTCTTTTAATGACTTCTTCTATTTCAGAGAACTCAAATACATCTTTCTTTTCATCGTTATCAAACTCTTCATAGATTTCATCACCATCAAGATGAATGTTTCCTCTTATCTTTGTGAGCGCAAAACGATTCACTTTAGAGATACCTGCGACTCTATAGGCTTCAGAGTTTGTGCCTATGACGAGTGTTCTAGATGCAAGTGTATCTCTAAAGATCACTCTTAGTGTTCTATCAAATACAATACTTACTACTAACATGACACTACCTAATATAAGTATATCAGCGATATATTCAGTATCAGGGAATATAATCGCAATAGAGATCACAAAAAACATAAAAGTTACTTTTAAAAGTGACTTCATCTCATCCCATATTAGATTCCCTCTTATATTATAATGTCCAGAGAATAAGACTAACCCAAACCATAAGAAGGCCAGACGTTTGTAGTAACCAAATTCTATAACATTAAAAAGGAGGATATATACTAATAGCTCACATTGAAATAGAATTAATGAAAACAATTTTCTTGCCATGTGTTATATTCTCCTTTTTTAATTTAGTATTATATATGTTTTGTATTTTAGCATAAAATAAATAGATATCAATTGATATTCAAAATTGATATTGTTTTGTGAAAATATAGAATTTTGTTTAAAGGTTTATATAATCATTATTTACACAATAATGATTATATAAACCTTTAAACAAGATAAGTGGGTAGTAATCAAACTACCCACTTACTACATACAAAATATAAATTATTTTCTCTTAATATTCTTGTATTTAAGACCTTGTTTCATTAATTCTTTTCTTAAATTATAGAAGTTCTTAGCAGACATATTCTTTTTGTTAACTGTTACTTTGATCTTAGCTTTCTTTTTAGCTGAGATACCGCTAAATAAGTTCTTTCCAACAGTTAATTTCTTAGAGTTAATCTTGATAGTAGTTAACTTCTTGTCTCCTGAGAAAGTCTTTGCGTTTAATTTAGTAACGCTTGAAGGAATTGTTACACTTGTTACAACATTACCATTGAATGCATCACCTTTAACAGTAGTTACTTTGTAAGTAACACCATTTACAACAACACTACTTGGTACTGATACACCCTTAGTTGTTACGTTCTTTACCTTAATAGATGTTGTAGTTGCTGATAATACTGTAACAGTAGCACCTGTAGTAGTTGTATAGTTAGAACCTGTAGTCATTACAGTTTCTGTTTTTAATACAGCACTACATCTTGTACATTTGTAAGTTTTTAATCCATTAACAACTGTTCCTGCATCCGAACTATGGTTGTTTGCATCAATTGCTCCTACTACTTCATATGTTTTACCACAATCTTTACATACATAAGATTTAACACCTTTTGTAGTACATGTTGCAACTGTCACAACTTTTTCCGAACCATCTTTTGCACTATGTGTATGTACTACACTTGGACTACCTGCTGCAAAAGAAGAAACAGTAGCTGTTGACATCATGCCTAATGATAAAACAACTGCAGTTAAACTTCTTAATACTTTTTTCATCTCTCTTCTCTCTCCTTTATGAAATATATATGTTAAACAATATTTCTATTGTATTAACCAATTTTATCGTCAGGGTTACCGTAGTAGTAATAATAACTACTTACTTTCTCCCCCCCCCGCCATAATAATAATCATGGTGGTAGTAATTCTTATTACCGTAGTAATATTTTCTAGATTTCGTATCTACACGATTTAAGACAATGCCTAATACCTTACATCCAGATCTTTCTAGTTTGTTGATTGTATCGTGTACTGCTTTTTTACTTGTTTCATTTGCACGTACAACAACGATACAACCATCACACATACTACCTATTCTTTCAGCATCTGAGATTAATTGGATTGGAGGTACATCTAATAGTACATATCTAAATTTATTAGATAGTGTATCTAATAGCTGTGTAAATCGTTTCCCTTCAAGTAATAATGAAGGGTTGATAATATTCTTAGAATTGGGAATGACACAGCTATTTCCATATTTAGTTTTATAGATGTAATCTTCTATAGCATCATTAGAAGATAATAGATGAGATAAACCTTTGATAGAGGATTTATCCTCTAGTTCCATCCCATATTTATCAATAATTAAAGAGTTTCTTAAATCTAGATCTACATAGCATGCTGACATGCCTGCATTTGATAATTGTTTCCATAGATTTAAAGCAATCATAGATTTTCCTTCATTAGGGAATGAAGAGACAACCATGATTTTCTTTATATCTTCTCCCAAGAAACCTACATTAATTCTTAATGAGTTTAATGCTTCTTCTAAGGCATAAGGCAAATCTAAATCTAATTGTTTAATATTAATGTTTGAAGACATGTCTTAATGCCACCTTTACTTTATCTTTAAATGTTAATTCATCTCTTTCACTACGAGTAAGTGTCATACCTTCAACATGTACTTCTGGTATTGTAGCTAAAGGTAATACACCAAATTCTTTTTCAATATCATTAGATGTTTGTAATGTATCATCTAATAAGTATCCTATTGTATAGAAGCAAAGCGTTAGTACGAATCCTATAACCGCACCAATCAATGTATTCTTTATTGTGCTTGGACCTGTTTTATGTTTTGCAAGAACTGCTTTTTCAGCTACATGTGGTGCACTTGATTCCATTACTTCTGGTAAGTATTCAATAGCGACATTAGCTAAGGTGTTCGCAATATCTTTTGCTTCTTCTTTATCATAAGTTGTGACACTGATTTGAATAACTCTTGAATCTCCTACAACTGATACAGTTACTAATTTTTGTAACTCTTCATATGTATAAGGTAAATTAAGTTCATCTATTGTAGATTCATAGATTGGTCTTACATCTAATAAGACTTCATAGTCTTCTGATAATGAAGTACCAATATTTAAGTCACTTAAATCAACAACACTTCCTGTAGAAGCACTAACCATATAAAGCTTAGTATATGAAGTGTAGGTAGGTTTCATCACAAACTTAGTATAACTACATGCAATTGTTGCAAAGATAACTGTTACTAGTAAGATCACTTTGATCTTTGTAAGATAATAGTAGAATAAATCTAATAAATCTATTTCACTTTCTTCATACATCGTATCCATTGATTGCGTTAATGAAGTGTTTTCACCCATAGTATTTTTCCTTTAACTTAATTTCTTTAATCCTAATACATCAGTAAGCACTGAAACTAATGAATCAGCATTTGTATAAAATGATGCATGTGTTTGATTATCCGCAAGAGATACTTCATGCGTTGTACTACCTGTAAATGTTGTAGTACCGTTATCCTTATAACTATGCATATATCCAGCAAGTTTACTAACATCTCCACTACTTAATGTACTTGTGCAATTAGATTTAATTGAATCATAAATGCTAACTGCTTTTGAGGCACTTGATAATGCTTGACTCTTTACTAAAGCGATATAAGCATTTAAGTATTGTCTTTGTCTTTTCATACGTGATTGATTTTCACCATCATCTGCATTCATTCTTTCATGGACATAGTTATAGGCTTGATCATCTGTTAATTTAATTGTTTGACCACTAATAAGCGTGTCATCTGTACCAGTGAAATCACCTTGCACTTTTAATGTAACACCGCCCACCGCATGGTTTAATTCTTTGATTCTTGTCATTGGCACCGCAATATATTCGTTAATTTCAAGTCCACCAAGTAAATTAGATACTGCTGAACATTGATTTAAACAACTTTGTGTTTTGTTTGTGCCATACCAATGTGCAGTACATAATTGCATTTGTTGGGTATAAGCATATTTATTGGTACCATCATAATAAGCATCTATACTACATATTGTATCTCTATCAATTTCTATACGTGTATAAGTCTTATTTGTATGATCTAATACAACTAGATTAATGAAGTCTGCCATAGCACCTCTATAGGTAGTACCATAACCGTTATTGTTGTTGCAGTCTTCATTACCAGATAAATCTGTTCCCATTACTAAAATAGTTTCTATATCATTAGAAAAGACATATTCTTTTCCATTTAGTGTTAGTAAATGATACTTAGTATCATCTTTTATAGTTGTTGTATCTGTTGTATTGGTACTCGCATTTTTAGTGACTGTAACTTTAGTACCATTATCCGTTGTTGTACTAGTGATAGCATCATCATTTTCTTCTTCGGTTGATTCTACTTCCGTAGTATCAGTAGAATCAGTATTTGTATTAGAAGTAGTTTTATATGTGAAGAATATACCTGCTATCACTAGTACAACTACGATAATAAGTAAATATATTTTCTTAAATTTCATTTCTTATCCTCATGATTAATTCGTTTGAATGACTATCTATTTGAGCTAATACATCTTTACCAAATTTCTTTTCTATTAAAAGTCTTCCTTTTTCTAGATTTGGTTTTCTAGTAGTTAAGTTATGTGCATCACTACCTAAGACATGTACTTGTCCTTTCTTTAATAGCTTTGCGACATTTTTATCTTCAATGCTTTCAGCATTGATTTGTATATATACAGGTAATTCTAGTAATTGTTTTATATATTTCTTTGTGGTATATCCTAATGAAAAGTATCTTTCAATATGGGCAATAATGACGATAAAGTGTCTTTTATCTATTAATTCAACAATTTCATCAATAACGCTTTGAGTCCACTTGTAGAAAGGCATTTCTACAAGTAATACTTTAGAATGATTAATCGTTAGATCATCTAACCCACTTGCATGACTCATACCTTCAAAAAATGCTACTTCTGCACCTAAATACAGTTCAGGAACATTAAAGTCATATGTTTTAACATCTTCTAATAATGTTTCATACATTCGTTTTCTTTGATCAAGATATTTATTTAAATGATATCTATTTGCATAGAAATGAGGTGTTAAAATTTGGATATCTACATTTTGATGAGATATCATTTCTAGCATCTCTTTACTCATTTCACTATTTTTACTTCCGTCATCAATATTAGGTAGTATATGTGAATGAAAATCTACGATCACTGTTGTCCCTTTCTAATGCATATAACCATTTAATATAATTCTAGGTACATTGTATCGCCCCCCCCCGATTTTTCAAGATAAATCGATATTTTCATCAAAGAAATGTGATAAATTTGCATAAAACTTCACATATGCGATATATAATTCTCATAATTCATTAGTTTTTAGAAAGTAACAAAAAAACTATCTCTGATGAGATAGTGGAGCTCTATACTAAAACTTGAGGTAAATCTCTAACGAGATTACCTCAAGTTAATAAATAGATTCTATTGTGAAAATATCATGTTTTCGAATAAAGCCTGGTACATCAAATATAATAGTAATATAACCATTATAATTTTACCCAGTCTTAGACTATGCGTTCTACGATTAAGTTACTACAACATTAGTCAATGTTCACGATTTATAGATATATCTATCTTCCAAGGCTATAATACGATTGCGATATACGTTCAATTCCTATGTGGGAGTATACAGATGTCCATTTTTTATATGATAGTTAAAACATTACATTCCAATAGCCAAGTTTATTAGATTCCTCTCTTTTTATATATTCCTTATTTTTTAATTGATTTAATAATTTTCTTACATATCCATTACTGAATCCTGATTCGTTGACTAAGTCATTAATTGTAAACTTAGGATTGTTTTGTAAGAGTTCCAATAGTTTTAGTTCAGAAGTATTGAGGTTTTCCTCAAATACTTCTGAATTAGTTTTCGTAATAAAATTCTTATTAAAAGGAATAGTAACTGTAATAAAGTTTTGAGATATATCAAAAGCAAGTTTCCCATATTCGCTGATAATTAATGGTATACCATGGCCTGTTTGTTCAACATATCCAAGTTGACCAAATATTTTTTGTAAAGATAGATTGACAGGTTTACTGATTCCTTTATAGAATTCATCTTCTGTTAAATCTACAGGTAAACCACCTGTAAATATAATTTCTATTCTATTAGAGAATATATAAACAGCTGGCGGATTCTTCTTATCCCATCTAGTATGTAAGCAGGCATTAACCCAAGCTTCTTTAAAACACGACATATTAAATAATTGATGTTCTTGCCTTTGATGAGTATCAATGAATACACTTGTTTCATTGATATATTCCACATAAGAAATAACTTGATCCATAGCATTAAGTAAACACTTATAGCCATATTCATTTCTTTTTATGACATTTCTTTTATCTATTCCTTTGAAAGTTACAACCTTAATAGAAATATCATTCTTATCCGCTAATAATTCTGCCATATAATTATACTTACCATTTTCTAGTAATAAATTATTATTTACTTCAAATTGTAAATCATTAATAGATAAGCCTTTTATTGCATATAATGTTTTTAATTGAGCAAGGGTAAGTGATGGATTATTAGATGGCATTCTTATGATTGGATCAATGTCTATTTTATGGGAAAGTAATTTTCTGAGTTGTTCGGGTGATAATTCTCTATCCTCATCAGCAGAACGTATATAATACTTACCACTAGCGCTATAAGGCGTGTCGTTCCCTTCTACATAAACTTTTATTATATTTTTATCATCTATTAATTCTAGAGTGATGGTTGGGCTAACTTGAGGCTTGATGTAATTGACTATTGCTTGAGATATATCACGTAATGTTAGATTACCAATCTGTTGGCCAATTACATCACCATTATCTTTAACACCAAAATATAAAGTCGCATATCCATTTTTATTTGCTACTTTATTTACTACTTTATTTGTTACTTTATTTACTACTAAATAGTATATAAAGTATATAATAGATTGATTTTGTAGTATTCTCTCGAAAAGCATAACATAAAGCATATTATTTTATCGAATAATACAGAATGTTAAAACAGGTAAAAATGTACCTATACATTAGTTTATAGTGACTTGATTATTTCGTATATCTATTATAATTGAATTGATATAACTTACAATAATTTACAATAAAAATTGTTTAGGACAAATATTATTTATAGCACCCAGTTACTCCCATCCTTTTATTACTTTTAATAAATTATTGTGACAATTTGCATGTCACTTCAATCTTAAAAGCACTATACTCATTATACCCTACCGTCATTTCTTAAAGGGTATAATGGGTATTATTTAAATTTCCTGTCGGTTTCTAAACTGATTATTATGATAAGTATTAATTATTAAATATCCTATCATAACACCTAATACATTTGATAGTATATCATCTATGTCTGATATACCTAATCCGTATATGTATTGAACAAGTTCAATACATATACTTAGAATTATTGGGATTAGTAATATGATTATTTTAGGATAGAGCTTATAGAGTATGATTGTTAATGGGATAAATAGCCATATATTCTCTATAATAAATAATCTATTTGTATAACTAGATATAAAGGTTTTATAAGTAGCAAAGAGTCTCAATTGTACATTACTACTTACACCTGTTCTATTAAGCAGGGTCATATAAGCAATAAAACCTATATATAAGACAAGTAATATATAATTATATTTTTTACTAAGTAGTAGACTAGTTACCACTACAACAATTCCTAATACAATCACAACATAAGGATTACTTCTTAGAAAGATATCTGGCAAGAACATGACTTTACCTTTACTATTTAGATATTGTGTTTGCCCTATCTTATTATAGATACCTGATTCTCCTCTAGAAAGCTTAACAGGTTGTCCTTGCGAATCATAATACATTTCTGTTTTGACACTATTATTTTTATAATAGGTTCTTTCTATACTCGCATACCCTAAAGAATCTATGATCATAGGTTTTAAATCTTTACCTAGATAGGTTGTTTTATATTGTCTACCATATTCATCATATCCATACAACAATCCATAATAGCCATTTATATGACTAATTAGATTATGATTTTTATCATAATAGGATTCTTGAATGACTTGATTATTAGTATCATCTAAATAAGTAACAGAAGATATGTTAGTAGAATTCGAATCATAGGTGTACTTTAGGCCATATACTCCATTACTATTATGTACTACTTTATTATCTTTATAGTAGGTTTCTAATATACAACGATGTTGATTATCAAATTCTCTTTTTACAGTTGTATAGGTGTTATTATCTACACTATAAGGTTGATCATTACTATCAAGATATGTGTATTCTATGCATTCATTAACTTTGTTGAAGGATCTTTGAATACCATATTGTCCACTCCATATACCTATAGGTGTATCATTGATATCATAATAATGTTCTGTTAGATGATTTTTAGAATCATCTAACTCTACTTGTATATAGGCATATGGTAGATTACTCGCTTTTATTATATTTTCGTCTCCATCCTTATAACTTATGATGAGGGTTTGATTATCTAAAAGCGTTTCATCATAAGTTAATTCATATGATGAAGTCCCTTCATCCCTTGCATCTACAGGTGTATGAACACTTACAAGTGATACAATTAAAAATACAAAGATGATAAATAATTTTATGTAGTTTTTGAGATTGGATTTATTCATGAGGTTATTTTAATACAAAGTTGATAAATAAGGAAATAAAATAGAAAGGAAATTATTAAGAAGTATTATAGAACTAGGTTAATATGAAAACTGCATTAACCATTATTATTGACATAGAGTCCAAAAAATAGAGGATGCCAACTGTAGTGGCATCCTTCTGAACCTATATGCAGAATATCATCTATAACTGATTAAGTCAATAAAATTACAATCCATAAAAGTTAACATATACTTACATTGTTTAAAAATCTTGAATGATAAAATAATGTATGCATACTTTCTACTTAATTAAATAAACTTAACTTTATAACATATTATTTTCCTTAATGATGTTTCCAATAGTAGATATATTTTCTTTTCTAGGTACTGTTCTTACATAAGGACTGCTATATTCTTTATAATCCGCAAATATCATATACAAATATTTGAAATCATTTTTTATCTGACTATAAAAATTAAAAGCAACTTCAGGATATATTACATAGTTTACATTTAATTTACTTGTTAGGTTATTATAATCTTTACAAAAATCAAATATGCCTTTTTGCATTTCTTTCACATACGAATCATTATTTGTATGGTGACCATAAATTAGTTGATAAAGATTATTGCTTTCATCGTAATCATATCGTAACAATGTTGCAGTAGTTGAAGTAAATAAAGCTTCAAGACATATTATACCTACCATACCTTCTTTTGTTCTATCATCATATGATAAATGAGAATTACTACCTTTAAAATATAAGTATGGTGTTATTTTCTTGTTTTCTACATTTATTGTTGTGGCATCATTGAGTGAACATCCTAGTAGTAACATTGTAATTGACTCTATATCAAAATGTTTTTTTAAGAATATTTCTAATTCTGCATCATAATCTCTTATATTTTTAATTGCC
>R03__coassemble_484_pt1 | contig 22560 bp, 24 predicted proteins | sample R03__metabat2_low_PE_061 | metagenome-assembled genome bin R03 | reverse complement strand
AACATGTGAACTTCCTCAAGATATGCAAGATATTATAAAAAGCTAGATGTATTAAACATCTAGCTTAAATTTTAGTTCTAAAGAATAATAAGTTTCACCATTTACTCTACCTTCTATCACAAATAAATCCTGATCTTGATACATATATTGATCTACCATTGTGTTAGGGGCTAATTCTTTTTTATATTGGATAGTTAATTCATGCAATGTATGTTGTTTTAGATATTCAATATTAATTAAATCCATTGCCCAACTAATATGCCTTGTATTATTCATATGACCATTTGTATCAATATCTTCATAGACTACTTTTCTTTTAGATATGAAGTTTAATTGATCATAATGGTTTATTTTAGGTAATGGAAGTTTAATATCATGTTGGATATTTGGGAAATCTAAGCCAATCTTTTTAGGAGATACGATCATTCTCTTTTCTAAGTCTATTAATGTCCATAAAGATGAGCAGGTACCGATTTGTTGACCATTTTTATTGATAAAGTAATATCTAGGAAATGATACAAAGCTTCCTTTTGCAGGAAGTGTTGATATTTCTATCGTATCATTTAAATGAATTGGTTCATCTAATATGAGTGTTTGTTTTGCGATGACCCAGCCATATTTACCATACATATCTTTGTGCCACATATTTAATGCTTCTGCATTTTTTGTAGCAACATTAGTAAATTCATTAAGTAATAAATTAGTGCGATATTGCCCTTTGAAATCAACTAATGACATATCGATTGTTTTTGTGATTGTAGTCGTGTATTTATTCATATATCTACTTTAACACATATAAAGTAGATATTTTCAATTTTTTGATAATTGTTTATAATATCAAAGAAAGGTTGTGAATATTTTATGAATGAAGCATTTCGTACAATCATTACTTTAGCATTACTAGTTGCGACTGGATGGTTTACATTTGTGATTGTAAATACTACATATACATTAATAAAATGTAAGAAAAGAGATCACGAATTACAATTTATCTTTAATACTCAAGGGAAACTATTCTACTTAGGATTGACTATCTTATATGTAGCAGGATTGATTGGTGGTATTGTTGTAGCAATTATTGGTGTTATGAAATCTAGTCAAATGTGGTGGTTAAATGGTTTATCTATTGTAACATTTGTATCTGTTTTCTATTGTTTCTTCTTTACTCAAATTATTATGGTTGGAAGAAAATATATTATGATTGGTAGAATGCAAATAGATTATAGAAAGCTAAAGAAAGTGAATTATTCTTACGATAATAAGATTTCATTTGTATATGCACAACATGATTATCATTTCTCTACACGTTGGGTAGATACAACGGATTTAAGAAAAAGAATTTCAAAATAAAAGTACTTCATTATGAAGTACTTTTTTATTTATATACTACTAAATTTAATGATTTAGGTTGGATCTTATAATGATAATGATCCATTCTCATTTCTTCTCCATCCAGATTTACAGTTTCATCTATTTCTACTTCTAATTCTTTTTCGTAGAAATAATGTACTTTCTTCATTCCCTCTATATCTTTCTTTACAAGTCTATATAAATAATATGGGATTTGCCATAAGTGCATTTGATCTACGACACATACTTCAAATATACCATCATCTATTTTAGACATTGGGGTTGCACTAAATCCTCCACCATAGTATTGACCATTATTAATCGCAAATAATGTAATTCTATTCTTATATATCACTTTACCGTTCTTTTTGATTGTGACTGGATAATAAGGGAACTTTAATACATTTTGAATAATCGATACAACATATCTTTTACTTTCTGGTAGGAAAGGTATATTAGGTGTGTCATGTACATGATCAGCTACTACTGCATCTATACCAAAGCATGATGTATTAATGAAGTAATGATCACTTACTTGTACCGTATCAATCTTTTTTACCCCAGCAGTTAATGACTGCTTTAATAAAGTTTCTGTATCATTGATGTTAGTAAACATACGCATAAAGTCATTCCCTGTACCTTGTGGAATGACACATAGTTCATGATCAGTATGTACCATTTTTTGAATGGTAAGGTTGATTGCTCCATCGCCACCTACAGAATAGATACGATGAGGTTCTTTTAATGAACCAATATAATCTAATACTTCTTGTTTAGATTTAGTGTATTCTATAATGATTTCTTCATTCTTTAATACTTTTCTAATGATTGGTTCTAAATCATGATTTTCTTGTTTATCTAATAATAAAAATAAATGTTTCATAGGTTTGCGATGGTGATATAGCGTGTAAAGCTTCCTTTCGTTATAGTACATTGATTTTCTATTGTATAGCCTAGTGCTTGTAATTCTTTATTCATATTAATATGTGTTACAAGTACAAGTCTTTTTGTAAAATGGATGGTTGAAGATATTAATTCTAATTGCTGAGAGTAAGTAAATGGAGAATAGACCCCATAAGGGATATCCATGATACAACAATCATATTTCTTATCTAGTACTTTCATATCCTTCTTATTTACTATTAGGGGATTATAATGAAAGTGTTCTAGATTAAGTCTAGCTTGATAGGCAACATAGCGATTTATATCATACCCTTCAATATTGACTCCCATAGATAATGCTTCAAGCACTACTGTCCCAACCCCACAACATGGATCCACTAATGTTTGATTCAAACAATGTCCCATTGCAAGATTAACTAATGTTCTAGCGTCTCTCGTATTTAATGAATGAGAGTAAGAATGGGGTTTATGCATTCTTAAACTCCATGTTAATTCATTCTCATATTCTCCAAAATACCAAGTATCATTAATATAAGTTAATGCCAATTTTACTTTAGGCTCTTTAAAGTTAACGCTTCCTTGAATTGGAACACATACAAGATTTATTGCATCAAGTGAATCCTGATATTCAATATGCGTGATATCATTTTTTAAATACATCATTTTAAAATCATAATATGTTAGTTGGTCATTTTTTATATGATGTATGATGTCATTTAAGTTTTTGGAACTATATAATACCGTTAATTTCCCTTTGATATATACGCTACGCGTATAGTCAAAGTCTATATCTGTAATATATGTTTTATAGTGAAATGTGTCATTAAATAATATTTTGAATTCTAATGCACATAAGTCTATTTCATTTTCTTGATATTTAAAAAAGTAGATGTATTTCATATTCTAATTTAAGTATACTTAAATTAATAAATGATGTAAAATGAAAGTTGTTGGAGGGATGATATGTTTGGACTTGACTATATGCGTTCTCACTTTACACGTGAACAACGTTATATTATTGTAGCTATCTTATCTTTGTTTTTACCTTTTACATATTGTGCGGTTGTTTTAACATTTTTATCTATTCGTTTAACAATCAAAGGTGAAATTCAAAAAGCATATAAAGAAATCCCATATAGTAAATGTTTTATTTTATTTAGTATCCTTACAACCGTCGTTTCTCTTATATATCAAAACTATTTGGGCGTTATTATTGGTATTGGTTTCTTACCATTTCTTTCCCTTATTGTCTATATAAGAAAATATATGTCTCCAAGATTATTTGAATTAAGTACGAGTTTATTATTAGCACTTAGTTTACTTGCAGCATTTTATGGTTTCCTTGAATATATCGCAATATTAAACAAAATTGATATTCATACTTTCGAACTTATTATATTCAATGGGCCAAAACAAAGAATTAATTCTTTCTATTATAACGCAAACTATTATGCGATGATGATTGAATTCTTTGTGGCCATTGCATTCTATAAGATTATTACTTTAGGAAATATAAAAAGATCTTATAAAAAGTTCTTTTATTATATTATTATTATATTCGTTAATTTGTTCATGTTGGTGTTAACCGCTTGTCGTACAGCATGGATGGCCATTCCAGCATGTATACTAGTGATGTTAATTGTAAGTAAACATTATAAGACATGTTTATCTATTGGCTTATGTGTATGTTTTATTGGTATGTATTTCATCATTAACCCTAGTGCATTCCCTAGAGTTGATAATATTATTTCTTACTTTTTAAGAAGAAAATGGATTTGGCAAACAGCTATTGCATGTATTAAGGATCACCCATTATTTGGTGAAGGTTCATTAACATATTTTCATGTATATGAAATATATGGAGGACACGCTACACAACATGCACATAGTGTCTATTTAGATCCATTCTTAAGTTATGGGATTGTAGGTGTTTTAGTTGTACTTCCTTATATCATTTCACATATTAAAGGAATAATTCATAAAATAAAGACAAATACAAATCTTAATTTAATGGCACTTATTGTAGGAATGGTGATTGTTGTGTTGGTACATGGTACGATGGATTATACTGTATTCTTTGTACAAACCGGTTTTCTTTTCCTCGCAATTATTAATAGTTTCCAATCCGATGAACATCCAGATAAACCTATTATTATTTCTACAAGAAAAAACATTATTGTAAGAAATCCACATATCAAAAATATCTATGTTGGATTTAAAGCATTTGATAAATTAGGTTCTGATTATATTAAGGATTTATTAGAAGATATAGATGTATTATTGGAACATAAAGATGAGGTTTATAAAGGTGTTAAAATAGAATTATCATATGACAATGATTTAAGTCTTTATTTAGATGAATCTGATATACATAGATTCAATGTTTATGAGTTATATAATTAAAGAAGTTCACTTTAAAAAAGCGAACTTCTTTTTATTACGCGTTGAAATAAGCATCAATACCATTTGCGATTCCAAATGCCATTGTATTTTGGAAGGAATCACTAGAAATTAATAGATCTTCATTTGGATTAGATAAGAATCCCATTTCAATATAGATAGCAGGGACAGTAGACCAATTTAATCCTGTTAAATCACTTCTTGCGACAACGCCTTTTGAATTAATGCCGGTTGCAGTACAATAACTATTTATAACATTCAATCCTAATTTATAGGATGTATCATATAAACTAGATGATTTATCTATACATATTGTATGTGCTCCTACTGCACTACTATTTGTGGATGAATCGCAATGCAAAGAAATACACACACTTGCTTTATTACCAATTTCTGCACGTTGTTTATTAGATATATTCACATCCTGAGTAGTACGCGTCATGATGACAGTATATCCTCTATTTTCTAATTCAGTCTTTAATTTTAAACCTACTGCTAAATTAATAGAAGATTCTGATATTTTTGAAGAAACACCTGTTGCGCCAGTTGTTACCTTCGCTTTTTTTACAGTTGAATTAGGTCCATTTAATTCTGTTGAACTATCACCTTTATTCTGATGTCCAGGATTAATACATACCACTTTATCTTTAGAAATTTTAACTGTTGTCGTTGTTGATGATGTGCTTGATGCAGTGACTTTTACTGTGATTTTCTTAGTAATGCCATTACCTTTAGCATATACATAACAAGTTCCTTTTTTCTTTCCAGTAATCTTTCCTTTTGATGATACAGTCGCAATCTTACTATTAGAAGTAGACCACTTTACCGTAGCGCTAGGCGTTGTTTTAGCAGTTATAGTCGTGCTCTTTCCTACTACAATAGTTACTGATGATTTGTTTATTGTAAGTGTTTTATTTTTAACCGTCACTTTACATGTATATTTCTTTTTCCCGACTTTAGCGGTTATTGTACAACCACCTTTTTTCTTAGCAGTTACTTTCCCTTTTGAAGTAACCGTAGCGATTTTTTTGTTAGAAGTAGACCAAGTAATTTTCTTTTTAGTCCCTGATACATTAAGTGTTGTGCTATTACCTACATAGAGGGTCTTACTACTAACATTCATCTTCACTGCAGCATAAGTATCCGCCGTAGGAAATAAGATACTCATTGTAGATAGTACAATGAGTATCGTTAAAAGTTTTTTTATAAATTTATGCTGCATGTTTTAATTCCTTTAAAAATGCATTCATTACATCTTGAGTGGATATAGTTAATGCGATATAACCTTCTAAATCACCAGTTAATACTTTAACTTTATAATTACGTTTTAATAGTTTATCGCTAATTTTTTGCGCTGGTGTCTTTTTATGCTTTATACAAATGAAGTTTGCATCGGATGGGATTACTTCAAATCCCATTTTCTTTACTTCTTCTATGACATAATCTTTTGTCTTTAATACCATTCTAGCATTTTTTAGTACATATTCTTCATCTTCTAAGCTAGCTAAAGCAAGTGTATTAGATAATGAAGTGATCGATGTATGCATTAATGATTTTAGATTACTAATAACACTTACTACTTCTTTAGATCCAATGACATAACATACATCAATTCCTGATAATGCACGATAGGCTTTCATGGATTTAACAACGACTAAATTTGGATATGTTGAAATTAATCCAACAACGGATTCACATCCAAATCCTACATACATTTCATCTACAACTACAACTACATCAGGATTGTTTTTTAGAATTGTTTCTATTTCAATTTGATCTAACGCAATTGATGTTGGTGCATTTGGATTTTTTATTAATACACCGCCATTGTCTTTTATATCATTTACTTTAAGTTTGAAATCGTTAGTAAGAGGAATTTGTTTTGTTTTTAATTTCAATGCCTCAACGACACCGCTATGTACACCACATGTTACTTTAGGTAACATAACAGATTTACTATTATTAAAACAAGCCAATGCAACTAGTTCTAACATATGATCTAAACCATTGACTACTTCTACTTGATTTGGATTCATATTTTCTTTTTTAGCTAGGGCTTGTTTTAAAGCTTTTAATTGTGAATCTGGTGATTTTGATAACTGTGTAGAATTATAACTTCTAAGTGCTTCTCTTACTTTTACACCTGGTTCATATGGGTTATCAAATGTAGATAAGTTTATTACATTTTCTGGTGTATAATCTGTTGGGGTTTTTTCAATGACTCTTAAATTGTCTGTGTAACTCATTTTTATTCTCCTTCTATTTCTTTAATTAATTCTTCTATTGAATCTACTTGATTATTTATTTCCTTGGAAATATCGACGTTTTTAAACGTATAGCCTTTATTTGCAGCACGAATCATAGGTAAGTCGTTATAACTATCTCCTATCGCAAAAGTTGTCGCAGGAGCATTTAATATTTCTTTTAATAAATGTATTCCATTCCCTTTCGAACATCCTTTTGCGACGATATCCACAAAACATGTATTCAAATAGATTTCTACGTATTTAGAATACTTTGATTTTAATTCTTCTATAACATTTAATATTATATCAGTTTTATAGTTTTCTTGCACAAAACATAGAATATTAAAATTAGAAGCTTTCTTATATGATTGTATAAAGTCTACATTTTCTTGTTTACCTGTTAATTGATTTGTGACAACATGATTAAGCATGCCATAAGAATACTGCTCACAAGTAAAATATACCCACATGTCTTTATACTTTAATAATTGATTTAATATTTCTTTACCAATATCTTTATTAATTGTTTTATTGTATATGATATTAAAGTTTTGATCAATGATTTGACTACCGTTGTTGAGTATTAAATAGTCATAAGGAATATTGTATTTAGGTAAATCTCTTTGTATTTCTTGTAAACATCTACCTGTACATATCACAAATAAGTTTCCTTCTTCTCTGAACTTTTTGATTGCAGAGATATCTGCTTTGTTTTTTAACTTATTTTTTTCTACAAGTGTGCCATCAAAATCACTGAATATTATTTTCATGAATATCCTCTAACTTAAAATAATTGTTTTATAATATTGATCATTTTTCTTTTTGATGATATTTGAAATATTAGAACTATATTCTCCTAATCCATAATGACCAATATTATCTTTCTTTTCTTCAAATTCATCTTCTCTATCATTTAATCTCGTTTCTAGATTATTTAAATCTGTATATGAGACATAATGACTCATAAGTGTTAATTGATCTTCAGTTAACTTTAATGATTCAAAAGAATCATATAATTCCGTTTTAAATATATATTTCTTCTCATCTAATTCACTATTAACATCGAATTGTCTATAAATATTGATGGTTAGATCATTAGATGTATATGTGTTATTTACTTCAAATACAACATTATTATTGTCCATTACTTTCACTATGTATGATGTACTTGTAGGATTACCAAGTACTTCTTTCAAGTCACCTGTATAGCTATCTAATACCTTTGTATAATCAGATGCGTTTGTATAGGCACTAGTAAATTCATCTACCGAATAATAGATAGAAGCAACTGATGTAGCACTTCCTTCAATCTCACCTATTGTATTAGAGGATGAAGTGGTTGTTGTATAAGAAGATAATGATGAACCTAAAAAATAACTAGATACCAAGTTATATCCCAATAAGCATATACATATCGATACAATTGCGAACAACAATATATTATTTTTTTTATTTAATTTATTTGATTTTGGTGGTTGGTTTTGACTAATTTTAGTACCGCAATATGGGCAAAAATTAGCTTGATCTTCTATTTCTTTATGGCAATTAGGACATTTCATAATTTTCTCCAAAATAATCATTCATAAATTCTATGAATCTTTGATTATATTTTTCTCTTTCTTCTATTTGTGTTTGTCTATCTTCAATTTCAAAATAAGATTCATCAAGATATTGATAAGTCGTTTTTATTTTACCATTTTTTATTATTTCTAATACAGGTACATCTTCAAATTTGAATTGTTTAAAGAACTGATTATAAGTATCTTCATTAACTGACGATTCATAAGTTTTCAAATCAATATAATAAACACCTGTATTTGTGGCATTTGTGTAATCAGTAATCATTTGTGATAAGTAGTAACAGTCGCTACAATCACTTCTTCCAATATACAACATGAATTCTACATTTTGATCTAAATAAGATGATAATATTTGATAATCTATTTCTTCTATTGATGACGGATTTAGTTTAGTGGATGAATGTGAACATCCTATTAACAATCCTACAATACTAATAAATACTAGTAATTTTTTCATAGTACAAGTTTACCATATCTAGTATAAAAAAGAAAAGGGACTTACGTCCCTTTATGTTATGTTTATTAGCCAATAATTAAGCTTTCTCCATCCATTTCTTCTGGTTGTTTTAAACCTAATAATTGAATCATTGTAGGTGCTAAGTCAGCTAACTTACCATCTTTTAATTGAAGATGCGAGTTAGTAACGATAAGTGGTACTTCGTTTGTTGTATGAGCTGTAAATGGGTTACCATCTTCATCAAGAAGTTTTTCAGCATTACCATGGTCAGCTGTAATTAACATAGTTCCACCAAGTTCTTTTACTTTTGCATGTACTCTACCTACACATTCATCTACAACAGATACTGCCTTAATGGCTGCAGGAATGATACCAGTATGTCCAACCATGTCACAGTTAGCGAAGTTAACAATGATAACATCATGAATATCTTTAGATAATTCAGCAATTAATGAATCAGTAACTTGATAAGCTGACATTTCTGGTTGTAAGTCATATGTAGCTACTTTAGGTGAGTTAATTAATACACGGTCTGCACCTTCGATTTGTTTATCTACACCACCATCAAAGAAGAATGTTACGTGAGCATATTTTTCAGTTTCAGCTATTCTTAATTGATGTAATCCTTGAGCTGATAAGAAATCACCAAATGTATTATTTAAATCCATTGCTTTGAATGCGATATCTCCATTAACTGTATCAGCATAACGCATCATACATACGAATTGAATATTCTTTGGTTTATCTGCAGGGTTGAAATCTGGATATACGTCTGCAGTAAATACGTTAGACATTTGAATAGCTCTGTCTGGTCTAAAGTTAGCGAAGATAATAGCATCATTATCAGCTACACCACCATCACAATCAGGATTATATCCTGGTACGACGAATTCATCGAATACTTCTTTTGCATAACTATCTTTTACATATTGAACTGGATCTGAATAAGTTTCACCTGATTTAGCTACTAAGGCATTATATGCTAATTCAACACGGTCCATTCTCTTATCTCTATCCATTGCATAGTATCTACCAGATACTGAAGCGATAGTTCCTACACCGATTTCATTAATTTTATCTTGCATTTGTTGAACGAAGTCTGCACCTGAATCTGGTGCTACATCTCTACCATCTAAGAATGCATGTACATAAACTTTTTCTAATCCATTTCTCTTAGCTAATTCTAATAATGCATACATATGTTCATTTGATGAGTGAACACCACCATTAGATAATAATCCCCAAATATGTAATTTAGAGTTATTGTCTTTAGCATGCTTAATTGCTTTTAAGAATGCTTCGTTTTCATAGAAAGTACCATCTTTAACAGCTTTGTTAATTAGTGTTAATGATTGGTATACAATTCTACCAGCTCCTAAGTTTAAGTGCCCTACTTCTGAGTTACCCATTTGTCCTTCAGGTAATCCTACTGCTTCACCACTTGCCTTAATAGTAGTTGTAGGGTAAGCTTTCTTTAATGCGTCTAGGTTAGGTGTATTAGCTAATTTAACTGCATTTCCATCAACGCGATCAGTTAATCCCCAACCATCAAGTATACATAATACAATTGGTCTTTTTTTCATCTTATATTTCCTCCATAATTAATTTTATTATACAAAATAACAGGAGAAAAATAAAGGTTTCTCCTGTTATTATTTATATCTATTTTGCATATTTTTTGGCTAAATTAAGAATTGCATGTAAATCTAACGCTTCTTTACCGTTTCTAGAATATGCATATACTTTTTGATCATAATCAAATCTAGATGAATGAATTATGCTGTTAATGTCTTTTCTTATGTCATCATCATATTCTATGATACTATTTTCTTTCATCTTCCTTAACAATATACAAAGTGTAGCTAGAGATAATTCAAAGTTTAACTTTGTTTTAGATAAATCTTTTTGTTTATAGCTTTCATCTATTTCTGTATTACTAGAAATTTGTTTGAGATGATTAATATGCATCTCAACTGAAAGTATTGCTTCACTTAAAGATTCATAATAGACTTCTTTTTTTAAATTACTCATACTATGCGAAATTCTTTGTGTAATACTTAGAATATCCAGCTATTTCATCATTTAATACTTCGAATGTTAATTCTTCACATAAAGTTTTTGATGATGAGAATAAGTCAGTTCCAAGTCCTAATCTATGTCCTTCAACTTCAAATCCCATAGCACTTAATGTTGTAGGAAGTATATCCATAGGTGTATATTCTCTATTTTCAAGATTAAGTTTCTTTTTATCTCCATCATATACTGTATTGATAAAGCAGTTATACATTGTACGATCATATTTTTCTAATCCATCTGGAATTGTTTCTTTATCCATTCTTGGATGATCTCCAGTTAATATGATTGTTGTGTCTTTATACCAAGATTGTCTTTGACACCATTTAATAAATGCACTTACCTGTGTATCTGTACATGCTACTACATTAGCAGTTTGATTTTCGTATACATCCGAACATAAATCACAAACATATCCAGATGGATAATGTGTATCTACTGTTAACATTGAGAAGTTGAATGGTTGGTCTTGAGAAGCTAATGATGTAATTTCATCTTTTGCTATCTTGAATAATAATTCATCGTCAAATCCCCACCATACAATATCATCTTCTGTCATATAGCCATCATCTATTGCTGTATATAAATCATATACTTTATAGTTACCATGTTGTTCAAAGTAAGTTTTTCTGCCTGCAAATTCACCATTACTTCCACATAAGAATTCTTGAGTATATCCTTTTTCTTCTAAGATATCTCCTAAGTTAGTTACCCCTGATGCAAAGCTTGTATACTTACTCATTTCATTTCTATCTACTGGGAATGAATAAGGAATACCTGCAGTTTGCGCAAATAATGATCCCATTGTCCAAGTAGTTCCTTGTGTATTATGGAAACCACCTAGTTTTGTGCTATTTGAAAATGAAATGTATTTCTTAGCATAGGATGTTAAGTTAGATATATAATTATCTTCCTCGTATCCACCACTTTGAGTATCTGCATATGTTGTTTCTAAGCTTTCTAAGTATATGAATATTACATTTTTAGTGTTTTCTCCTTCAATGGATACATCTTGAGGGTTAACATAGTAATCTTCATATAAAGTTGTTGGATGCATATAGTTATAAATATATCCTGTAATGTCTAATGAGTTGTTTGCATATCCACATGCACATGCAAGTGCTACTACTACAACTAGTTTCAATACAAAACTATATATATTTATTCTAAATTCTTTATTTTTTATTTTTAATATAATTTCTGATGAAACTCTTTTTTCGACCCATCTTAATGCAATTACTAATACAATATATGCAACAATCGCACCTATAATATATGGCAATGCAAATAAGATTACACTTGATACAATGGATGTGTTAGCACCATCCATTGGTGAAATGAGTGTATATAATAATTCATCAAATTCTATCTTATATTCTAGATTTAAAAAGTGCACACCAGAAAATAAAACAGCTGCTAATAATACAACTAAACCTAGAATAATATAAGATATTCTAAATTTCTTATTTTTCATTTTTATTTCCTTTTATTTCTACACTTACTGATATTGTATTTACTATAATGTCATAAATATATACTAAGCACACTGATGTTATCATTGAGATTAATACATAAACTTCTGAGTAATAATGTATTGGGGCATTGAATACAAGTTTAAGTATACCTACAATTGTTGATGCAAATGGTAGGTTGCAACATACCATAATAGCATATTGTAGAAAGACTTTTGTACTTGCTTTTACTTCTATACCCTTTCTTCTATAATATAAATATAATGCGATGCATGGTGTAAATAAAATGTTTACTGCACCGATCATGCCATAAATTGTCATATTCTTCCTCCACGACTTCTAATTCGACTTGATTATAGTACAATTTTTTTTATTTTAAAAGACTGATATATCATCAGTCTTTTGTTTCATTAGTATAAGCTAGTAATTTTGTAGCATAGTGGCTTAATGCCATAAGCAGGGCAATTGTTGTAGCATATATTAATATATTTGCAATAAGTGTACCTGGTATATGAAATATGAGTAATACAATAGATACAACAAAGAATATAGCAGTTGCTATCTTACCTGGCATTTCTGCTTGGGTTAGATGATTTCCTGTTTGTCGATAAACATAATATTGGAAAAATAGTAACATACCATCTTTTACTAAGATTACTGCTAATACCCATGCATATGCTGAATAAGTTGATACTAATGCAAGTGCTACTACCAATTGTGTTAACTTATCTGCAATCGGATCAATTAATCTTCCCCAATCAGTAATCAAATTGTAATTTCTTGCAATATAGCCATCTAAAAAATCAGTTAACGAAGAAATAATTAATACACATGTTGAATAAATATGTACTGTTTTCGTATCTAATTTATAATATGCATATAAAAATACAGGAATCATTATAAATCTAATATAGGTTAATATATTAGGTATATTGAATGCTTCTTTTTTTGTTGGAAAATACATAGTTCTCCTCATATTAATGCTTTAAATACCTTCTTGTAGCATTATGGCTACCGATTATTCCTACAAGTATTCCTATAGCCACAATACCTATAGCCATATATAATACAAATGGGAATGGTTCTATTATTTGAATGATGGTTGGTAAGAATCCATGTAATGAATTATACATTAATGGATACCCAATCGATAATATTAATATAGGTAATATTGCGCCTATTACACCTATTAACATACCTTCAATCATATATGGTAATTTGATATACCAATTGCTGGCACCTACTAAACGCATGATTTTAATTTCTTCTGCTCTTGATTCAATTGCCATCTTAATTGTGTTGGATATTAATAATATCGCAATAACTCCAAGTACGATAGATACACCAATGCTACCATTTCTAATTAATTTTAGTGTTTTAATTAATGAAGCAGTTGTTTCACCACCATAATTGACTTCACTGATTGAATCAATGTTTTCTATTTGTTTAGCAACACTTGAAATATCAGCATCATCTGTTGTAGTAATAGTATATGCTGCACCTAATGGATTGTTTTCTCTGTATGATTCAAATAATTCTTGTCCTGATTCATTTTGAGATTCTATTAATTTATTTAACTCATCATCTTTAGATGAGAATTCTACTGAAGATACACCTTCTAACCCTGTTATAGAAGGTTCAATTTCTTTGGCTTCTTCATCTGTTAATGTGCGGTCTACTTTGGCATAGATTGTTAAAGATTTTTCAATATGTCCAGCCATTGTTTCAAGGTTGAATGCTGCAACTACAATAACACCAATCAACATTAAGGTAAATGTTACTGTTAATGCACTTGATAGTGTCATCACAAAGTTTCTTCTTAAGTTTTGAAGTGCACTTTTAAAATGCCTTGGGAAATTTTTTATACAACTAATAAATTCCATCGTTGTAACCTCCCTTACTTGTATCGACTTTGATACATCCATCTTCTATTGTAATTGTTCTCTTTTTATATTTTTGAACAATATGTAAATCATGTGTTACAACTACAACTGTTGTACCATTCTTTTTATTGATTTCTTCTAACAATTCTATAATTTCTTTAGATGTTGCTGGATCTAGGTTTCCTGTTGGTTCATCCGCAATTAAGACAAGTGGTTTATTTACAATTGCACGTGCTATTGCGACACGTTGTTGTTGGCCACCGGATAACTCATCTGGATATGCATATGCTTTTTCTTGTAAATTTACTAAATCTAAGACATCTCTTACTTTATTTCTAATTTCTTTTTTTGGACAATCGATTACTTCAAGTGCGTAAGCCACATTATCAAATACTGTTTTATTTGGTAATAGTCTAAAGTCTTGGAATACGACTCCTAGTTTTCTTCTAAAGTAAGGTACTTTTCTATCTTTTATTTTAGATACATCTATTCCTGCTACAGTTACTGTACCACTCGTGGGTTTTTCTTCTCTATATAGAAGTTTCATAAAAGTAGATTTACCTGCACCTGTCGAACCTATTACATAAACAAATTCACCTGGTTGAATTTCTAAATCTACACCTCTTAAGGCACTAACACCTGTTGGATAGACTTTTGTGACATTTTCTAATTTTATCATATGCTTCACCTCGTCATTCGTGATTATAGCACATATTATGATTCAATAAAAACATTATGATTCTATTACTTTTTCATGTATAATGAGTTTAAGGAGTTGATATTATGAATTGTCCAAAATGCGATAGTGTAATGTATTATGATGGCTATCTAGTTGACATCACAAAAGATTTGAGTGAAGTTCAAATTATTTGTAAAGATGAGAATCTAAGAAAGAAGCAATTTCCTTTAAAATATTATGTATGTTCATCTTGTGGTTATATTGAAGCTTATGCTGATGTAGCCGAAAAGACAAAGGTAATACGTTCTAAAATAGGAGAAATTAATAGAGAATCTATCATTGATAAAGAAGCTGAAATGAAAAGAAATGCTCAAATCAAAGGTTCTACTACAACAGAACGAATTAAGAAAAAAACTAATAGAGGTAAAAAGAAAGCCAAGCATTAAGCTTGGCTTTTATTGTAGTCTACATCTTCTAGCGTAAATCCTCTTCCGTTTACACTATGACAATTATTTGTTACTAGAAAAGCTTCCGGATCTATTTCTAGGGTCAATTTATTTAATGCATTTAGTTGTCTTCTATCCACAACACACATGACTGCCTTAGATTCTTTTTTTAAATATCCAGTTGTAATTTTAAGATATGTAACACCACGATTAATATTCTTATATATACTATCCACTATTTCTTTATAGTGATCGGATATGATCAGTACTTCATAATTACTTTCACCTAGCACTAACATCTTATCCATTACATAGTTTGTAATAATAACTGTTATGATACCATATAATACACCTGGATAAGATGAGAACCATACTTGAGATAATAATATTAATATATCACAACCGTTAATTGATGCTGATATATTTACTCCCGTTTCTTTTGCGAAAATCATTGTAGGTATGTCTGTACCACCAGTACTATATCCTTCTCTAATTACAATACCTAGCCCTAATCCTATACATATTCCAGCGTATATACAACTTAGTAACATATCATTCGTGATTAATTTAATGGCACTTATTTGTTCAAAAATGGTTAGAAATGTTGGATATAAAAACGTACTAAGCAATGTGCCTAATGCAAATTTCTTACCAAAATATATAAACCCTAACAAGAAAAATATAACGTTTAATATATATACATAATAAGTATAATTTATACCTGTAATTCTTGCGATTACTAAAGATATACCTGTAACGCCACCTACGATTAAATTTGCAGGTAATGCAAAAGCAACCATACCAAATGCAAGAAATGCATTTCCAAGAAATAATAAAATTATATTCTTAATTCTTTTCATAACTTATTCCTTAACTACTGATTTTAGATATGCATAAATCATATCATCTAAATTACCATCTAATATATCTTTTGGATTGTTGGATTCATACCCACTTCTATTATCTTTTACCATTGAATATGGGTGAAGCACATAAGATCTAATTTGGCTTCCCCATTCTATTGCTTTTTGTTCACCTTTGATATCATCAATCTTATTAGCTTGTTCTTCCAACATCAATGTATATAGTTTACTCTTTAATGTTAAAAGTGCTTGTTCTTTATTTTGAAGTTGTGATCTTTGCGATTGACAAGTTACTACAATGTTGGTTGGTATATGGGTAATACGTATTGCAGAATCTGTCTTATTGATATGTTGGCCACCAGCACCTGAGGCACGATATGTATCGATTCTTAAATCATTAGGATTTATATCGATAGTTATCTCGTCATTAAATTCTGGTGTTACTTCTACTGATGCAAAAGATGTATGTCTTCTTTTTGATGAATCAAATGGAGATATTCTTACAAGTCTATGTACACCTTTTTCAGCCTTTAAATGACCATATGCATTATGCCCAACTATTCTTATAGTTACAGATTTAATACCTGCTTCTTCTCCATCTAGATAATCTAATACTTCTACTTTCCAACCTTTTTTGTCAGCGTAACGTGTATACATACGCATTAACATTTCAGCCCAATCTTGAGATTCAGTTCCACCAGCACCTGGATGAATTTCTAATAATGCATTATTTTTATCATATTCATTTGAAAATAATAATAATTTTTCAAATTCGTTTAATGAGTCCATAAAAGATATATAGTCTATCTCTAATGATTCTCTAAATTCCTTATCTTCTGTTTCAACCACAAAATCATATGTTTCAACTAACTCAGATTGTTTTAAACATAACGATTCGTAATTATCTACATTTTTCTTCATTTCGTTTAACTCATCGTATATGAGTTTCGCTTTGTTTTGGTCATCCCAAAAATGTTCATCTAATGTTAGAACTGTTTTTCCTTCAATCTCTCTTTTTAACCCATTAATATCTAATGATGTAAAAAGTTCTTCTAATAATAAGTGGGCCCTTTCAAGCCCACTTTTTATTTCATATAATTCCATTATTTATCTTCTTTGAATTCTAAGTCAATTTTGATTGCAGGAATTTTTTTCTCTTGTTCACTACCAGGTCTAATACCCATGTGAATAATATTTCTAACAATATCTTCAGCGATTGAACGAGTCATTTCTTCGAACATATAGAATGCTTCTTCTGTATATTCTTGAAGAGGATCTTTTTGAGCATAAGCTCTTAAATAGATACCATTTCTAAGTTTTGCCATTGCATCAATGTGGTTAACCCAAGTATGATCAATAACACCTAATAATACACGTCTTTCATAATCTGTTTTTACATTAGCAGGAAGATCTTTATTGAATCTGTTTTGATATTGTACATAAGATACTTCTGATAATGTTTTGATTAACTTATCAGGATCATTTTCAACTGTTTGTGGGTTAGCTAATTCAATTTGTGTCAATAACATATAATTCTTAGCTACTTGATCTAATACTTTATTTACATCTACAACTGATTTCTTACCATCTTCTACAGTATGTGACCTAACAGTTGCTTCGATTGTTTGTTTAAACATACCTTCAATAATTTCAGATAAATCTTCTTCTGACATAATATCATCACGTTCTTTATACATGATTTCACGTTGTTGACGCATAATATCATCATATTGAAGTAATTGTTTACGAATATCAAAGTTTTGACCTTCAACTCTCTTTTGAGCTGATTCAATTGATTTAGTTACCATCTTAGATTCGATGGCTTCATCTTCTAAGAAGTTCTTAGTTAATTTTTGAATTTGTTCACCTGCAAATCTTTGCATTAATTCGTCTTCAAATGATACAAAGAATTGTGAGCATCCTGGGTCACCTTGACGTCCTGAACGTCCTCTTAACTGATTATCGATACGTCTTGATTCATGTCTTTCACTACCGATTACCATTAATCCACCGATTTCAGGAACACCTTCTCCAAGTTTAATATCGGTACCACGTCCAGCCATGTTAGTAGCGATTGTTACAGCACCTTTAACACCTGCATTTGCGATGATTGCAGCTTCTGCGGCATGGTTCTTTGCGTTTAATACGTTATGTTTGATTTTTAATTTTGTTAACATCTTCGATAATATTTCAGATGTTTCAACTGAAACAGTACCTAATAAGATTGGTTGACCATATGCATGACGTTTTACAACTTCATCACAAATTGCTTTATATTTAGCGCTTTGTTTTGCATATACTAAGTCTGGTTTATCATCTCTTATAACTGGCATGTTTGTTGGAATTTCAATAACACGCATGTTATAGATTGTTCTAAATTCTTCTTCTTCAGTTTTTGCAGTACCTGTCATACCTGCAAGTTTATTAAATAATCTGAAGAAATTTTGATAAGTAATATTAGCTAAAGTGATTGTTTCTTCTTTAATAGGTACACCTTCTTTAGCTTCAATTGCTTGATGTAATCCATCACTGTATTGACGTCCTGGCATTACACGTCCAGTAAATTGGTCAATGATCATGATGGATGCATTTCGAATATCTCTACTTCCATCTTCTGTCGCAATCATATATTCTACATCTCTTGTCATTGTGTAGTTAGCACGTAATGCTTGATTGATATGATGTACTAAAGACATGTTTTCTGGATCATATAAGTTGTTAATTTTGAATTCTTTTTCTGCTTTAGTGATACCAGACATTGTTAATGTAACAGATTTAGATTCGATATCTAATTCATAGTCAACATCTGCTTTTAATTTCTTTACAAATTTATCTGCTGCCATATATAAAGCGGCAGTATCTTTTTTACCACCAGAAATAATTAATGGTGTTCTTGATTCATCAATTAAGATTGAGTCAACTTCATCAACTAATGCAAAGTTTAATGGTCTTAAAACTTTATCATTAAGTGATGTAACCATGTTATCTCTTAAGTAGTCAAATCCAAGTTCTGCATTTGTTGTATATGTGATATCACATGCATGTTGTGCACGTTTTTGTTCTTTAGATAATTCTCTTTTATTTAAACCTACAGTTAAGCCTAAGAATGTGTATACTTTGCCATTATCTTCAGCATCACGTCCTGCTAAGTAATCATTAACAGTTACTACATGTACACCTTTTCCTTCTAAGGCATTTAAGTATACTGGGAAAATAGATGTTAATGTTTTACCTTCACCTGTTTTCATTTCAGCAATGTCACCATGATGTAATGTAATGGCACCCATTACTTGTACTTTAAAGGCTTTTAATCCTAATTGACGCCATGCTGCTTCTCTTACGACTGCATATGCATCTTCTAAGATATCATCTAATATTTCTCCGTTAGTTAATCTTTCTTTTAATACTTCTGTTTGATTAGCTAATTCTTCATCAGACATAGCTTCATATTTTGGCTCTAAGTCTAAAATACGTTGTGCTTGTTTTTCTATATCTTTTAAGAATTTTGTTTCTTGATTAAGAACATCTTTAATTGAACCCAATAATCCTTTTTTTGTTTTTTGAGGTGTTGTTGAAAATTCAATTGGTTTTGCGTCTGCAACTTGGTCTTCAAATGTTTCTACAACAACTTCTTCTGTTTGATCATCACTTAAGTCTACTATTTCAACTTCTGTGTTTAATCCTAATTCTTCAATTTCCTTTTGTTCTTTGTCTTGTTTCTTTTTTATTTGTTTTCTTATTTCTTGTTTTTTGCTTGCCATGAATTATCTCCTTACATGAACACTAAAATCGTGTACATTATAACATATTATTTTAATAATACAATTAAGCATTTAACTTTTATTTAATGATATGGGGCACATTACTGTGCCCCATGATTAACCCTTGATAATGCCAGTATTTCTATTTTTTGGGGGTTATAGTTTTGAACAAGAGAAGAACATGCTTTAAGAGTGCTTCCTGTAGTCAAGACATCATCTAAGATTAATACTTTTTTTCCTTTCAACAATTCACCATTATTTATACCAAGTTTACTCTTTACATCTTGTCTTTCTTTATAAGTCAAATCACTTTGCTTATAATGAATCTTTTTGTAGATGCAATCATATACTGGTAAATTTAATGTTTTGGCTATTTCGTATACAGGTTTAAAACCTCTCTTTTGATTATCTTCTATAGAACTAGGAGCCGGAATTACGATGTAATCCTTATAGTAATAAGTAATGAAGTCCTTAGAAAAAGAAAAAAATGCATCCTTTAAAGGATAATCGTATAAACCCTTATATTGATATAGTAAAGATTTATAAAAATCGTCATAGTCATATAAAATTGTGATTGGATAAGAGGATAATGTTGTTTTAGTATTTAATACTTTAAATTGCTTATAACAATTTATACATATATTTTGTGGATTAACGAGTGTTGATAAAGAAATTGTTTTATAGATGGGTTCATGACATATTAGGCATCTTGCTTGTTTAGGAATTTGATTGTTTTTATACATCCTTTTATTCCATCACTTAATTGATTTGTTAGAAATAAGACATATCCTGTTGGATGGTTAATTTTTCTGCCAACTCGACCAGATATTTGAATTAATGTCCGGGAATCGAAGTTAATGTGTGAAGCATTCATTACCATTACTTGTATATCTTCTATAGTAATTCCTCTTTCTAATAATGTTGTTGAAACAATTGCTTTAATTTCTTTGTTTCTTAATGCGTTTAATACTTCGTCTTTATGTTGTGTTTTGGAAGAAATGCTTTTTACTTTGACATACTTCTTTAAGAAGTTGGTTAATTCAAGAACTTCTTCGATTGTAGCCGCAAACACGATGTATTGTTTATGAGTAATTAGCAAGGTAAGTAAACATATATAACGTTGTATTATTTTTGGCATCATCAACACATGAGGTACTGGTAAAAGATAGTTATGATATCTCTTATTCATTACTAGCAGTTCGCCATTGATGATATCCTCTTTCACAAATGTTGCACTTAGTTTAATAAACGTTCCCCTACAACAACTTTCAAATATTTGAGCTAATACTTCATTATTATAATACGGGAACGCATCGACTTCATCTGCGATCATGAGATTAAAACCTGTATCTACAAATCGATAAAGTTGATGCATTGTACATATAACAAATTGTGAATCAGAATTTTCATTATGCCCTCCGTATACCAATCCGATATCAATGTTAGAAAAGTCATTTCTAATACGATTATATAATTCTTTGACTAGTTCTGTTCTTGGAATACAAAAACATACTCTATTTCCAGAATTTAATGCATATTGAATTACTTTATAACATATCTCGGTTTTTCCACTTCCTGTGCATGCCCAAACGTAACTGTTTTTAGAATTCTTAAAATTTTCTACTAGACGGTTAGATATTCTAGATTGTTGTAACGAGAGTTCGAATGCCAAATTATATTTTGCAGATAGATTTTGAGTTTGAAAGGAATAATGCATAGGATCAAAAGAAATTTCAATCCGTTTAAACTCTATACACTTTCTACAATACGCTTTTCCATTTAGTTCAAAAAATAAATCAGAATCTTCGTTTTTGCATCTTGCACATTTCACTATTTATCCTCCACAAAAAGCATAACATATTCTCAAGCAATTTTTTTATCATCTTTTTCTCACATTTTTCTCATCTTTTTCTCAATATATATTTATTTTTTTACACTTTGATAATAAAATAAATATATGTGGAGGTTAACTTATGATTAAAAGAAACAAAGATTTAAGAATTGTAGATAATGAAGCTATGAGAGGTGGCCCAGGAGTTGTTACTTTCGAACACTTTGTAGATCAACCAGAAGAAATGTGTGATAAAGGAACAGTATTTGCGAAGGTTACCTTAAAACCAGGATGTGGTATTGGATATCATGTTCATGAAACGAATACTGAACTTATGTATATTTTATCTGGTGAGGCTGATTATGATAATAATGGTACGTTAGAAAAGGTATATGGTGGTGATGTAACTATTTGCCCACCTGGTGAAGGTCATAGTATCACAAATAACACTAACGATATTGTTGAATTCATCGCCTTAATCTTAAATAAATAAGATCAAAAAGAAAAAGAACTTCGATTGAAGTTCTTTTCTTTTTGATTTGTAAAATAAGTTTTGAAAATTAACGTTTTGAGAATTGTGGTGCTTTACGAGCTTTCTTAAGACCATATTTTCTAC
>R03__coassemble_452_pt1 | contig 23936 bp, 23 predicted proteins | sample R03__metabat2_low_PE_061 | metagenome-assembled genome bin R03 | reverse complement strand
ATGAATCAAAGTAATTTATTAGAACTCGAGACAATTAAAGAAGAAAAAGGTAAACGTATCACAAAAGTTCAAGATATAGATACTAAGAGTATCTATATCAAAAAAGAACTTTCTCATTATGATTTAAATCTTTGGCTAACACTTAAAGATTTAAATCATCCTAATATTCCTACTATTTATTTTGTAGAAGTCATTGACCAACAATTAGTCATAATAGAAGAATATTTATCATTACCTACTCTAGAAGAGTATTATAATCATCATACTATTTCTAACGTAGAAACGAGAAATATTATCATATCACTTTGTGATATATTAAAGATATTACATGGTTTAAATCCACCTATTATTCACAGAGATATTAAACCAAGTAATATCTTCTATGATGGGAATCATATCTATTTAAGTGATTTTGATATCGCTAGAGTTTATAAAGATCATTCTTCTAGAGATACCACTCTGTTAGGTAGTAAAGGATTTGCGGCGCCAGAACACTATGGTTTTGGTCAAACAGATCATAGAAGTGATATTTATTCACTAGGTGTCCTTTATAATTATTTACTAACAGGGAAACTCATTGATGAACAAATTACAGACACTATTGATGCAGAATTAATCACTTCTATGACACAAATTTCTATTACTAGTAGAATACAATCCATAGAAGAAGTAGAAAAACAAATTCATAACATTCAAAATAAACTTAAACCAATAAAGAATGATTATACATTACCTGGTTTTCGACAAAATAAATTATCTCATAAGATTATTGCATCATTATATTATCTATTTGCGCTATGGCTATCATCTGAAGTCACTACAGAAGGCAGTAGCGGCATTAGTCTTTATATCGATAAATTATTTATGTTGAGTTGGTTTATTATATTTGGTATATTCAGTTCAAATTACTTAAATATTCATAAGTATTGTTTATTTCATGAATCGAATAATAAAATCATCAGAACGATTGGTGTTGTAATCTCTGGATTATTTATATTCTTTTTAGACTGTTGTGTGTTTACTATTATCTACCGTCTAGTATAATTTAATTTTATTGATGTTGGTGTCCTACTAGGACACCAACATTTTTATATACTTCTTTATAATTAATTTATATTAATTTTAAATGGAGAAAAAATAATGAAAAAGTTAATGAAAGTACTACTTTCAAGCATGTTAATGTTATCTTTAACAGCTTGTGGAAGTAGTGGAAGTGATGTAGAAAAACAAGAACTTACATTCGAATCTACTGAATTATTTGATACTGATAAATGTAAGATGACAGTTACTTCTATGGAATACGATGATGATTTTGTATGTAATGTTGAATTAGAAAACAAAACGTCATCTTGTGAAGAAATGTTTTCTGTAGATTATGCAACTATCAATGGCTATAAGATTGATCCATTATTTGCGACTACAGTAGCAGCTGAAGCTAAATCGAATGATAAAATCACATTTAGTAGTTCTGATTTAGAAGAAGCAGGTATCGTAGATGTAACTGATATTAAGTTACATATTAGAGTTTATGACAATGATGAATGGACTGATTTCCATGAAGAAACTTACACTTTATATCCATTAGGTGAAGATAAGAGTACGACATATACTAGAGAATCAACTGATGATGATCAAGTATTAATTGATGAACAAGATGTTAAAGTTATTGCAACTAAGAAAGATCCAGATGGTTTCTGGGGATATACTGTAACATTATATTTAGAAAATAATACTAAGAAAAACTTAATGTTCTCAGCAGATGATTTTAATGTAGATGGCTATTCATTTACATCTATGTATGCATGTAGTCTAGAAGCAGGAGATAAAGCTTATACTGATTTATATTTATCTTCATCTGAAATGGAAGAGGCTGGAATAGAAGATGTTACTTCTATCAAAGTACCATTTACTATCTATGATGCGGATACTTTATCAGATGAACTTGTAAATAAAACAGTAGAAATTAAATAAATTAAAATTTAGGGGGATTATAATTAATGAAAACTTGGAGATTAGTATCTGGAATACTATCAATTGTATTAGCAGTATTTGTATTATTTCAATCAATGATTGCGGGGCTTGGTAATGCACTTAGTGAAAACGGTGAAGTTGGTGGTAGTGCAGGATTAATTGTCGCAATTATGCTTCTAGTAGGTGGTATTGTATCGATCGCTACTAGAGAAGTCGCTAAAGGTGGATGTATCGCTACAGCTGTTCTATTTATCTTAGGTGGCGTAGTTGGTATACTATGTGCTGGTAGTTATGGTGATTTATATATTTGGAGTGCATGGTGTTTAATTAATGGTGCACTGTCAATTTACTCATTAATCAAATTAAAGAAACAATAAAATATAGCCATCAGTGTTATCACTGATGGCTATTATTTTTTATTCACATAATTTAAATGCTGGCTTCATTCTTTCTATTTCAGCATGACTAATACCATATTTTTTAGCAATCTCTTGCCAATTAGAGTTAACGATTTTCCTATGAAAACACCCTCATATTATAAAAAATCCGCAAACACATAGATGATTTTTTCGTTATTCATATTCATTACCTCTCTTCTTTACTCTTTTAGGTGTAAGTAAATTTAGATCTTGTAATTTTCTTCCTAATTCATCATCTTTTGCGATATACAACAAATCCCCTTCCATACGATTTAATGCATGCAATACTGCTGCATATGCACCCATTGATACGGATGGTGGACCTTTCTCTATTTCTACAAGAGTAGCTCTAGAAATATCTACTCTTTCTGCAGCTAGTTCTGCCGTTATGCCCCTTCTAAGTCTTGCAAGTTTTATTTGCATACCCATTTGAGATAATATATCTAATGTTTCTGGTAATAATACAACTGATTTCTTTGGCATATTTATTCTCCTTACGTCAATAATATATTATATATTATATGTTTATGTCATTTTTTATTGACTTTAATTAAAAATTTAAACATTTTAAAAAGGAAGATTAATTAAATCTTCCTTTTATACTACTGTAATACTTACAGTATATGTTTTAGTTTTAGCTTTTGTTTTCTTTGTTTTTTTAACTGTTACTTTTACTTTAATAGTATATGTCCCTTTTTTAGTACCCTTCTTTACTGTAACAACACCTTTAGAAGAAATAGATAACTTGCTAGATCCTGATGTCTTCTTATACGTTGCTTTCTTATAGGCAGAAGAAGATAACTTACAAGAGACTGTTTGTTTCTTCTTTTTTACTTTAGAATACTTAACACTCTTATATACACCAGCTGGTGTGACACTATCTGTATAGCTAGCACCACAACTACATGCATGTACTGTATAGCCATTAGCAGTTTGTGTTGGTGCTACAGTATATACATTAGAGTAGTTATGATCATGTCGATCATCCCATGCACCCCATGTAGCATTACATTTACTACAATAGTGATATCCACATGATCCCCATGCACTACCATAACCAGTTACTGCAGTGTTATCGTTATGACCAGTGGCACCTGTATAATGATCTTTGTAAGTTGCACCACACTGACACTTATGTAGTGTATATCCTAGTGATGTGCAAGTTGGCGCTACAACAGTAACCGTTGAATAAGTATGATCTATTGTCGGGATTATCCAACTATTCTTTACTATTTCATTTGTAGCATCTTCATCATCAAAATATTTACCACAATTTGAACAAGTGTAATATTCACTATTACCAGTTGTAGTACATGTTGCGGACTTAGCAGCTGTTTTAGTTACATTATGTCCTGTTGCAAGAATAGTTGTGCCTGTAGTGATTGTTGTATTACAAGCATTACAATATGTATCACCTGTATAGCCATCTGTTGTACAAGTTGCAGCCACATAATTCTTTACTGTTGTACTTGAATGTGAACATGTCGCAAGTGGTAATACCACATTATTAACATAATGACATATACTACATGTATACTTCGCACTACCTGTTGAATTCAATGTGGATGGTGTCACAATTGTATAAGTTAAATCATGTGTTTCCGTTTCGACATGTGTAACATCATGGCTACATACACGTTGATGTTGTTCAGTTGAAATTGATACCCATGCACCATAATCATGTCCTAATGCATCAATAAGTTCTTCCTTAACTGCACCACATACTGTACATGTATAAGCTTTAATACCCTCTTCTTCGCATGTGGCTGCAGTTGTGACAAATCCAGCATCATATGTGTGTGTTGTAAGCTTTTCTATAATTGTTCCTTTTGTGATAACTTCTCCACAATCCACACAACATGTATCACCTGTATAACCACTATCTTTACAAGTAGCTACTTTTTGATTCTTTATTACTGTACCATTAGAATGTGAACATGTTGTTTGAATACCATATAACGTTTGTAGTGCTACAATCGCATTATAGGCATTCACAATACCATGGCTACCATCATTAGACTTTTTATCTACGATTTCCGTTGTTCCTGTATAGAGTGCTTCTCTTACTTCCTCAGCTGTGGCGGATGGTACAGTCGCATATAATAATGCCACGATTCCTGAGACAATTGGTGTTGCCATAGAAGTACCACTCTTTTTTCCATAACCACCTGTATTTAAACAAGAATAAATTGAATCACCAGGTGCTGTAATATCTTTATAACTACTAATATTTGTATAAGATGAATAAGTATTAGTAGAAGTAGAAGCTTCTACTGAAATACAAGCATCATAATCTGATGGATACCTATAAGCACTTGTAGATTCATTTCCTGCTGCACATACAGTTAATACTTGTCTATTTTTTAGTAAGTTATTAATACTTGTTTCTAAGGTTGAATCTGGTTGATTAAATGTAGGTCGATGACTACTAGGTTTATCAGGTGCACTACTTGTAAGATAACCACCTAAACTCATATTAATGACCTTGATATCTGTTCTACCGTTTCCAATAAGTGTATCAATATAACTTAATGCTGATATTAATGAAGAGGTAGAGGCAACATAACCCTTTGATGAAGATGAGTATTCAAATACATTAATAGGTAGTATTTTCGCATTATAGGATGTTCCAGCCATCCCTATTGAGTTGTTAGCTTCAGCCGCAATTAACCCACATACATGAGTTCCGTGTCCCACAACGTCCCCATTATTTTCTGTATCCACATTTTTTAAATAATCTTTATTTACTACATCATAAGCATTATCAACATCTAAGTTGTTGATTAAGTCTTCATGTTGTAAATTACATCCAGTATCTACTACTGCTACCGTAACTGCTTGGTTTGTCTTCGCTATTTTCCAAGCTTGTTTCATATAGATATTATCCAAGTAGTAACAGTTACTAATACCCGAGTCATCTACAGTTTCTTCGGATTCATCTAATGAATATAAGAAGTTTGGTTGTACACTTTCTACATCATTTAATTCTTCTAATTCATAAAGTGTTTCTATAGTACTTTCGTCTTCATCTAAAGTAAGAAGTGCTGTATCATTAGATAACTTTGTTTGATCATCAATGACTTCTACAATAGTCTCTTCAGTATCATTCAAAGAAACGTCTTTATTATCTAATGCTTCATCAACATGTTTTAAGTTACTCTTCTTCTTATATGTAACGATCAATTCACCTTCTACAATATTACTATAACTAACATCGTCATAGGTATTTGTAGAAGAAGCCAATACAATTTTAGAAGGCATAAAGGAGATGACTAATACAGTTGTAAGTAATGATATAAAAACATTTTTTATTTTTTTATACATATAATTGTCATCTCCTTTGTTTACTTTAATTCAATTATAATATAGCACAAAAAATTTAAAGATTCCTTAAAATACATGACTACTTTATATAATTTAAAAAAATTAATGTAAATGTTTAAAATCGGATTGTCAAAAAAATAATTTTAATATATAATTTAATTGCGACAATGTGTCGCAATTAAATTATGGGAGTCATGTGCCATGTCGGGGGAAATTATTCAAAAAATGAAACATCTATATGATGTTTTAATCACAAAAATATTCAATGATGGCTATGATGGGTTAACTGTAAGAACTGTTGCCGAATTAGCGGGTATACACCATTCTACGCTTTATAGACACTTTAAAGATATAGATGATATATACGAGTCATTAGAATATTACTATCTTGCATTAATAAACGAAAATATTGCTCAAAGAGAAGAACCTACATTAACTTATGAGAGTACATATTCTTTTATGCAATTTGTTTATGATACAAAAGAATATTACTATGTCTTAACACAAAAACAAAGTTTTAGAAATAAACTGGTAAGTCGTTTTGATGATGGATTCGATGTAAACTTCTACCAATCTAAAAGCAATAGTGATTCAGATTATTTAAACTATTTTATGTTGATTGGTTCACTTGCGTTAATTGATTTTTGGATAGAAGCAGGATGTAAAGAATCAGTTGAACATATATCAAAATTAATTTTTGATACATGTGTAGCGATTGTAGATATGCATCATAAAAAGATTGATAATGGAGAAAAGTAAATGATTGATAATAAAGATTTAATCACAACTGCAGAGAGAGCTAGATTATATTTAGAAGAAATCTCTCATTTATCTAAGCATACAAAAGATTATGAATCCATTAGTCAAACTGCAGAGATTGCAATCTCTGAATTAAAAGAAGCTTTAGATGCCTATTATGCATCTTTAAAATAATTGTTTTGGAGAATCAATGGAAAGTATTACATTAAAAGCAGATGAAAACTTAATAAGACGTATTGAAAGACATTATGATTCTCAAAAAATAGAATCAGATACTTTTGATTTTGTCGCAAAAACAATTACTTGCACAATCACTATCTTAAATAACGAAATATGTTTCCAAGGGGATGATGCAAGTAATCATGCGAAGATATGGTCTAAAGATGTTGATACAAGTAATAATCAATCCAATGATTATGTCATCACAATGACTGCTGGACATAATGACTTATTTGGTCCACTTGTAGCAGTGAGTTGTTATATTGATCAAGAGACACAAGATTATATTCAATCTCTTAATATTCCTACAGGTAACTTATCTATTAAAGAGATTGTAGAATTTACTAAGAAGTTATCCTCTAAAGTAAAACATACTTCTTCTATTATTGATAATAGTCACTATAATAAGCTTTCTGAACATGTTACTAAAAACAATATAAGAGCACGTATTATCAATGATGCAATTGTTAAAATGGTGAAGGAAACAAATGATCCAAATATCACTTACATCATTGATAACTGGACAAGTAAGAAAACTTACTTGAATTATCTAGCAGATGTGCCTTCTAGATTTAAGCAAGTAAATGTCGTAGAAGATTTAAATCAGTATCAAGAATATAAAGTAGCCGAAATACTCTCTACCTACACCTATCTTAGTTACTTATCTAAGATGCAAAAAGCACTTAAGATTAAACTTCCTCAAGGTGTACTAAAAGATGCAATAGATACTTCTATAATCATTGCGAAAAAGTATGGAGAAGCATCACTAAACAAAGTAATTAAATATAACTTAACGAATATAAAAACATTAAAAAGTAAAATTGAATCCTAAATAATAGAGTTATTTATTTTTAATTCTTTCCCTCAAAAATAAATAACTCTTTTACATTTGTATGTTATAATAGAGACATGCCGGAATAGCTCCAACGGTAGAGCAACTGACTCGTAACCAGTAGGTTGGGTGTTCGATTCACCTTTCCGGCACCATATAAAGAATAATAGGCATATCATAAGATATGCCTATTGTATTTAAAAAAGGGGAAAGAAAATTATTTCAAATACAATTATAAAATATACTATATTTATGAACATAATATGAATTGAGTTTATTTATAAATAAATTTATAATGCATATATGGAAATATTGTACAAAGATGATAACTTAATTGTATGCATTAAAGAAATTGGTATCGACTCCGAACATGAGATGCCTGCTTTAATTCATGAGATCACAAATAGTGAAGTATATGCTGTACATCGTCTAGATCAAAATGTTTCAGGTGTAATGGTCTATGCACTCAACAAAGAAACAGCACGTTATTTAAGCGCACTTATTTCTAATAACGAGTTAAAAAAAGAATATGTCGCAATGGTGACAGGTACAATAGATGAAAAACAAGGTACTTATGAAGATTTAATATTTAAGGATAGTAAAAAGAAAAAGTCTTATGTTGTAAAAAGAGATAGGAAAGGTGTTAAGAGGGCATCCTTAAACTATGATGTAATAGGATATGAGAATAATAATACCATTGTTCATATCCTATTACATACAGGTAGATACCATCAAATACGTGTTCAATTTTCTAGTAGACAACATCCTTTACTTGGGGATCATAAATATGGTGCTAGAGATAAATTAAAGTACCCTATGTTGTATAGTTGTGCGATTTCTTTTAAATACAATAATGAAATGGTAAGATTTGAATCTTACCCTGATTGGAGTAAACGATGATTAAAAAAGGCATATACCAACATTTTAAAGGTAACAAATACAAAGTCATAGAAATCGCAAAACATTCTGAAACATTAGAAGACTATGTTGTATATCAAGCACTTTATGGTGATCATAGCTATTGGATTAGACCATTATCGATGTTTGAAGAAACGATTGTAAGAGATGGGAAAGAAATAAAAAGATTTGAATATATTGGAGAAGAGTAATGTATAGTAATGAAAAAATAAACGATGATACTTATTTAATATTAGATGACAATAATGAAGCAATGTACCTCATTGTAGGAAGTGAAAAAGCATTATTAATTGATACAGGTTTTGATGCAGAAAGTTTATATGACTATGTGTCAAAGTTAACGGATAAAGAAATTGATGTTGTACTCACACATGGTCATATAGATCATATTGCACAAAGCTATGAATTTGAAAATGTCTATTTAGCCCCTGCAGATTTACCAGTATATATCACTTCAACTAGTAAAATAGAATTAGGAAGTCCATATCATACAAAAGCCCCAAGTGATTTACTTGATTTACCTGCTTACTTTGATTTAGGTAATAAAGATATATTAACACTTCCTTTAATTGGCCATACACCAGGCTCTCATATATTAATCGACGCAGCTAATAAATGTATCTATACTGGTGATGCGATAGGATCAGGATGTGGTGTATGGATGCAATTAGATGATGCTTTAGATATTTTAACATATAAGAATTCATTATCTTATACAATTGATGCACTTAAAAGAATTGGCGTAGATGATAGTTGGTCATTTTATGGAGGACACTACGGTCAACACTTACAATCTAAAGTATCTGATCACAACCCACTTAATCTAACATTAATGGAAAATATGTGTGGGTTATGTGATCAAATACTATTAAATCTAGTTGAATATGAAGAAACAGAGATTCTAAAAGGAAAGCATACACCTTATTATGTAAGTTATCATACCGCAGAGATGTTTTTAACGAAGGATAAGGTAAATAAACTGAATTAAGAATAAAGGATATACAAGCTTAGTGTTGTATATCCTTTTTTAGTCGTTCATATTTTGTATTATTTATAGATACATTGTCCTTACTTTTAAATTATTTGTATTTGAAATTCTTACTGCAACAAGTATATTATCCTCTAACCTTTTTACAAATGCCAATCCATTATTTTTTTAGCTTTTAGAAATGAAATCAGGATTTTTTATAATATTTTCTATATTATCATAAGCCTGATTAAAAGAGTCTATATCTTTAAAATCTGATACATGTTTCTTTAAATGATTTACTTGATTTTCATATAAGACAATTTTCTTATGAATTAAAGAATTGTCTAATTTATATTTATTTATAAAATCTTTATCGATTCGTAAATATTCTATCTTTTTCATATATCACCCTTCAATCAAAAAAGCTCTCCTATATGAGAGCTTCAACAAAAACATACTTAGTGGGGCGATTGTTCCCACATCTCATCGAGCAAAAACCCTACACTTGACATATCCCTATGCGCGATAGCCATCTTTCTATCCTTAAATATGTTTTTATATTCTTTTGAGTGATATAAATAAAATCCTCAATACAAATATATCATAATTTCACTATTATAAAACTATTAATTATCTATGATTTCAAATTGATCATTTTGTAAGTTCACTTTTAAAGTTAAACAATTATTTTCATTTCTTACAGTTATATTAAATCCTTCATTTGTCTTATAAATAGAATAAGTTGGATTTAAAAATACAGGATGTGTATTTCTAAGTCTCAATAGTTCTAATTGTTTATAAACAACTTCGTTATTTAATCCATCCTTTACTTCTTCTACTGTTAGGTTAGTACGATTGATTTCCTTATGACCTATCGTTAATGCTTCTAAGTTATTCTTACCCGCAAATAAGTCTAAGTACCATACTTGAGGGATACCAGGTGTGAATACTTGAATTGCTCTAGAAAGTAATAATAAGTCTTCTCTTTCATCCAATGCACTAAAATATGTTTCATTGACTTGATAGTACATTTTTTTATTCCCTTCTAGATTCTTTACGTATCCTCCATTTTCCACTAAATGATCAATGGTTTCTTGTATTAAATCATCAGGAAGTAACCCTTTTAAATCTAACATCGGAATACCATCATGACACCCTAACATGTTTATAGTTTTATAGTGATGGTTAGTGATTTCTTGTATCCAACTTATTAGATATGTTGCATCTTTAAAATGCAACGTATAAAGAATTAATCCCGGTAAAAAGAAATCATAAACATAATATCCTTTGACTGCAATTTGTTTATAGATGCCTTCTTTATAAGATGCATGTATTTCAGGTAATAATGATAATCCTTCTTCTTTAGCTAATGCATTTATTTTATCTAGTATATCCCAAGTCTCAGGATCATTTAAAAAATTAGCTCTACCTACTATTTTAGATGCATAACCAAATGCATCTAAACGTATAATACTTGCTCCATATTCTTTTAATTGATGAAGTGTCTCTTTGTAGTATTGCCATACAAGTGGTGAATTGATATTTAAGTCCATTTGACCTAGGTATTGTTTTTTACCATCAATGATTCTCTCTTCACTATAGAATGTATTCCAATAAGGGACCCTTTGACCATTCTCATATTCAACCATCATGACAGGTAATCCTGGTTTTCTAAAAAACATTGGATCTGTATATTGTTTATCTGGAATAATATACCCTTCTTTTGATAGTTTCCCTTTATCTTTCCAAAATGTGTTCCAGTCAATAAAGAAATCTTTATATTTTGAATGATTGCCATTTTTGATTAAGTCTTGAAACTCAGGAGATAAAACACTTAGATGATTTAAAACAATATCAAGTATTAATGTCATATTTTTATCTTTTAAGTTATTTAAATCATCTTGTGTTATAAGTGACTCTTCTAAGCCATAATCTTGTACACTAAAGCCTCGATCTAAATCTGTATGGAAGATAGAAGGTAAAATATAGTAACTACTAAAGACATTTTTAAATTCTTTTAAATCTAATATTTTATTAATTTCTTTAAAAGTACTTCCAATACTATCTGGATAGCTATTTAATATTGGTCCCATTAATCATCTAGTTCCTTCATTATTTCTTTATATGTAAGATAGTCAATCATTTGATTACTACTAGTCATAATTAAATCAGCATTCATCGCTTGAGAGTGAAGTTTTCTTTGTTCAAGAGAAAGTACTGTAGATATAAATGGTGAATCTGCACCCTTGTTTCTATTTCTTTTGATTCTTCTTTCTAAAGTTTCTTCGGGCGTTGAATTAAGCAATATTCTTATATCCACATTTTTAAGAGATTCATTTAATGCATGTGTCCATTCCACAAATAGGATATGTATATTAGAAAAATCAAGTTGATCATAATAAATAGATGATTCTGTATCTCCCATTCTTTTTAGATTTAAAGAAGGTGCCCCTTCTTTAAATAATCTTAATACTTCACTAATCGCTTCAAAGTTAATTTCCTTTTCTGTACCAAGATAATTTTTTAATCCAGCTTGACCTCCTTCATGATAAACACTAAAAAATGGATATTGTTTTTCTAACTCTGGATTGTCATCCTTCTCTTCATCAATTAATTTTTTTAATATCTCTCTTGTTTCATTTGTATAATAAGCAGTTGTGGATAACGCTTTAATGCCCGCATCAATATATAAATGTCTTCTTTCTGCATCGTTATATTCTGGTATTCTATTTGGGTAGTTATCTCCTGATAATGTATAAGCACCTATCCCTACTTGATTAAAATAATAAGAAAAAATAGAAGCGATACATGTCTTTCCAACACCACTGCCTCCAGCAATCCCTACTACAATCTTATCTTTAGAAGATAAGATGGGTGTGATTTTTCTTGTTAGATAAGGAAGTAAGATATTTGCCTTGATAACGACTTCATCTACAATATCTACTTTATCTGTAGGCATATCTCCTTGAGGAATATCCTTGGGTAATGGTTTTGATGTTATTTCATCTAATAATTTTAGTTTTTGAGTTATATCGTTCATATCATTTCACCTGCTTTTATTTTATTATACTAACTACTTTGCTTGTATAAAAGTTTATTTTTTTATAGAATGAAATCATAAAGGAAAGCGATATGACACGATATAAACAAACAATACTTGAAATAATTAATCAAGAAAATAAACACTTTAGTGCTGATGATATCTATAAGATTATAAAAGAAGAAGAACCTAAGGTTGCATTAGGGACCATCTACAACAATCTAAATACCTTATGTAATGAAGGAAAGATAAAAAGAATTGTGACAGATGGGGATGTAGATCGATATGATAATATGACACGTCATGACCATTTGTATTGTACAAAGTGTGGTAAGTTATTAGATGTGAAACTATCTGATTTAACTAATAAGTTAGAGAATGAAATTGGGTGTCATATTGAAGGATATGATTTAAAAGTAAATATTATATGTGATGAATGCAAAAAGATAACAGTTTAGTATCACTGTTATCTTTTTTATATCTCTTTAGATTTACTACCTAAAATTTAAATGTTTTATCTTTCGAATGCTAGATTAATGAGTTGATCAATTAAATCTGAATAAGCAACACCTGCATCTTCCATTAATTGTGGATACATAGAGATTTTTGTGAATCCTGGGAATGTATTGATTTCATTTAGATAAATATTATGAGACTTCTTATCATAGAAGAAATCTACCCTTGAAAGTCCATGACCATCCACTGCTTTAAATGCGATTTTTGCATATTCTCTAATCTTTTCTTGAATGCTTTCATCCACGAGTGCAGGAATGCATGTTTTACTTTCTGCATCTTCATATTTAGATTCATAAGTATAGAATTCTCCATGAGGCATGATTTGTCCAACTCTCGATACTTTTATATCATCGTTTCCTAGTACTGCTACTTCAAGTTCTATACAATCAATATTTTCTTCTACAACAATATGTTTATCATATTTTGCGGCTTCATTGATTTTATCTAATAGTTCATCTTCTTTGCTACATTTATAACATCCTACTGAACTACCACTTCTGCTTGCTTTGATGAATACTGGGAAGCCTAGTTTTTCTTTGATGATTTTTACAACATCTTCACTTTCGTTACATGCTTCATCTTGTACAATGAGTTTTCCATCATATCTCTTTTTAACATAGACACTTTTTACTTGAGGAATATTAGCAGTAGATAATATTTTCTTTGTATAGATTTTATCCATACATACACTACTTGCGAGTACTCTACATCCTACATATGGCACTTGTGCCATTTCAAATAACCCTTGTATATCCCCATCTTCTCCATACATACCATGCATGACAGGAAGTACGACATCATGTTGTTTAATATAGTCTACAATTTGTGTTATTTCTGTAGCGCCATCTAACCAATGAGAATTTGTGAGATCTTGATTTATATCTTTAATATCAAACCATTTACCATTTTCATCTATTCCTGCTAGAGAGATTTCATAATGGTCTTTATGAATTTTTGATAATACAGAGGTAGTAGACATTCTAGAAACTTCTCTTTCGCTACTCATACCACCACATACAATTAATAACTTTTTCATTTCTTACACCAACTTTCTTAACTATTATACTCATTAAAAATAGGGAATACAATTTGTATTCCCTATTACTTTAAGAAAGTTTTTTAGATAAGAATCTTCTAAAGTATACTGCATTTAATATTGTGACAATGATATCTGAAATTGGTTCCGCAAGCAGTACTCCTATCACTCCTAATCCTGTAAAATAAGGAATAATATACATAAGTGGGATCAATAAAACAATCTTTCTTAAAAACGCAAAGATAAATGATTGTTTTCCGTTTCCTAGTGCTGTATAGGATTGTTGGTGAACACCAAAGGATCCTATTGTAAGGAAACCAAATAAATATACTCTTAAATTTGTGATACTTGCACTAATAAGTGTTGTATCACTTGTAAATAGTTTAATAAATGTTTGTGGTGTGATTAACACAATACTTGTCACAATCAAGCTAAAAGCTAATGTTGCTTTTAGGCAGATATTAATAGTGTCCTTAACTCTTTTATAATCTTTCGCACCATAGTTGAATGAAATGATTGGTTGTGAACCTTGAGCGATGCCTTCCATTGGCAAGTTGATGATTTGGGCAACACTAAACAAGATCGTCATACTACTTACTGCAATATCCCCACCATAGAATAATAATTGTCTATTGAATGATATTTGAAGAATACCTTCAGTACTACGCATAAAGAATGGTGAAATACCAAGTCCAAATACTTCCTTCATGATACCTTGATCAAACATTAAATATTCTTTTTTGATTCTTAGATTACTTCTTTTAGAAAAGATAAATTGCATAACCCATACTGCACTTACTGCTTGGGAGATGACTGTCGCAAGTGCTGCACCAGAAACACCCATATTAAATGTGAATATAAAGATTGGGTCTAAGATGATGTTAATGACGCTTCCAATAACTAATGTCATCATTCCAAACTTAGAATAACCTTGACAGTTAATAAAATAGTTCATTCCTACAGATAACTGTACAAAGATAATACCGATATTATAAATTCTTAAATAATCTAAGGCATAAGCGATAGTTTGATCACTTGCGCCAAATAAATAGAGTAATGGCTTGCCCCAAACAAAGATAATAATTGTAAGTATAATACTTGTACAAATGAGTGAGATAAATACATTACTTGTGATTTTATTTGCACGTTCATGATCACCACTTCCTAGCGAGATACTTGCAAGAGGAGAGCCTCCTCTTCCAAACAAATTGGTAAATGCGGCTATAATTGTGATTAAACTGCTACATAGTCCAACCCCTGCAATTGCGAGTGTTCCATTACTCATATGGCCTATATACATTCTATCAACCATATTATATAGTAATGTAACAAGTTGCGCGCAAATAGACGGAATAGCGAGTTTTAATAATAAAGGTCCTATTTTATCATTCTTTAATGCATCATTCATATCTTTCTCCACTTTAAAGGATTAATCGTTGCTTAATCCTTCTACTATTTCTTTTAAATGCATACCATTACTTCCTTTTACAAGTATGACATCATTTTCTTTCATGTTTTCTTTTATATACTTTAATAATGATTCATTATCATCAAAATGTAATTTTATACTCATATTTTGTGCAGCATCTATGATATATTTAGAAGCATTACCTACGCATAATAATACATCTACTTTATTAGATAAGTAGTTCCCTACTTCTTTATGAAGTGATTCTTCATATTCTCCCAATTCTAACATATCTCCCAATACTGCAATCTTTCTATTCCTTGAAGATGCAAGTATATCAATACTAGATTTCATGGAATCAACATTGGCATTATATGTACCATCAATGAGCGTGATGTTATGATTCAATTGTATTAAATCCATTCTATTTTTAGTAAGCTCAAAGGATTCAATGCCTTTAATACAATCTTTTATATCAATATCAAGTGATGTCCCTATCGCAAGTGCTATTAAAGCATTAGTGATAAAATGAGCACCTGGTACTGGAACATGTACATGATATAAAGTACCTTGATAATCAATATCAAAATCACTGGATAATAAGTCTAGAGATACATTTAATGGTTTAAATGTATCAACGTTTTCCCCTACTCTTATTGTATTAAATGATGGGTTTACTGTATGTAATAAGTCGTTATCATCATTTAATACAAGTATTCCGTTTTCTTTCAATCCTTCTGTGATTTCCATTTTAGCTTTTAAAATGTTTTCTCTTCCACCTACTTCACCAATATGCGCTGTTCCAACATTTGTGATAGCCGCAATATCAGGTTTCGCAATATTAGATAAATAAGCGATTTCTCTTAAATGATTCATGCCCATTTCTAAGACAAGTACTTCTTCATCTTTATGTCTTAATATTGTAAGGGGTAAACCTATTTGGTTGTTGTAGTTACCTAATGTTTTAAGTGTTTTATATTTTTGAGAAACAACGGAGTATATCATATCTTTTGTAGAGGTTTTCCCAACACTTCCAGTAATCCCTACGACTTTCACGTTTCTTGTTTCTCTTATATATCTTGCCATATCCCCTAAGGCAATTGTTGTATCTTTTACCAAGATAATATTATGAGTATCATCGACTGTTTCTCGATCTGTGATAATGGTGCTTGCACCATTATCAAAAGCAGATTGGATATAGTTATGGCCATCATTGTTTTCTCCAATAATAGGAATATACATACAATCTTTGACACACTTTCTACTATCTTGAGTAAAGAATGATACTTGTGCTTTTTCATTCCCACATAATAGTTTTCCGTTTGTCGCAGATACAATTTCACTTACTTTCATTGTGTATTCCCTTTCCGCTTTTTTCTTCATATAAATATAAGTCACTATATTTATCACACCGTAAATAAAATAAGTTATTAAATAAATATAGATAGGTAGTTCTAATACTTTCACTAAACTGAGTGATATGACTATACCAAGTATCGATAAGATGACATATACTTTTTGGTGTTTATATTGTATCACTTGTTCAATGCATCTTACAAATATACTTGTTGAAGTAATGACACAAATATACAAGCATAAACTATATTGGAATAATTGTGATGAAGCGGTTAATAATAACCCTACTATCACAAAAATAATACTACTTATACCTATCATTAAAAAGTTATTATAAGATTTGATGGGCGTTAATTTATTATTAGATGATTTTTCCAATAATATATATGCATCATATAACACAATGACGACATGTATGATTAATGTCATGATGATAATCATCACAATTGATAATATATCTATGGAACCTGTAAATATATTAGATAGGTTTGTGAGTAAACATACCACCATTAATAAATCAAATACGCTATTTGTTGTATGTAAAGCAATCGAAATAATAAAAGACTTATCACGATTATTTTTAAATAAGACCCACATATATATTGTAAGTATTGTAAGTAAAATAATACTTACAATATATAAACTCATTACTACTATATTCATTGGTTCTATTAATATAAGATACCCTGCATACAAATCAACGTATTGGTTTGATAAGTAACCTGTTATTAAATCACGATATGTATTAAATAAAACCAATAAAGATATCGCATATATTGTAGATAATATGATTGATTTTAATGATAGTTTTTTCATATTACTGATGATCTATTTGTATAAGACATTCATAATCTAATTTTAATGTCTTTATTTCTCCTTCAATTAAATTAATTAAATGATCATGTGTAATATGATCATCACTTGGAACAAGTATATCGAAGATAAGTTTATCTTTGTGTTTCCCTTTAACAATTCTAAAATCATGGATTGTATATTCTGGATTAATTTGTGATATATATTCAGTCAAGAACTTCCTAATATTAAATTCTTTTTGACTATGCGTATCTACAGGATCATAGTGAATAACTGTCATAATATTATACTTTTCTAAGATTTCTCTTTCCATCTTATCCACTTCATTATGTACATCTACCATATTTAATGTACTATCCACTTCTAAATGAAAAGTAAGATATCTTTTACTAGGTCCATAATCATGCAACATAAAATCATGAATACCTAGAGTAATATCATAGCTTCCTACAAGTGTATAGATTTCTTTTACTAAGTTAGGATCTGGTGCTTTACCTAATAATGGTGATATTGTATCTTTTAGTATTTCTATTCCACTTATAATGACAATAATCGATACTAAACTACCCACTATACCATCCGTTGTAGGTGCCACACTGCTACAACATAAAGAAATGATTGCAGCCAGTGTCGTAATGCAATCATTTCTACTATCAATGCTTGCAGCTTTTAGACTAACAGAATCAATCATTTGACTTCCTTTTAAATTAATATAAGACATAAATAATTTAATTAGAATTGATAATATTAAAATAATGAATGCAATGTATGTGAAATGAATTTTAACAGGATTAATAATTCTAAGTACTGATTCTTTTAATGTATTACATGCAATGAGTAATATCATAAAAGCAATAATCATCCCTGCGATATATTCATATCTTCCATGGCCATAAGGATGGTCATGGTCTGGATGCTTTTCTGATAATATAAATCCTACGATAGTAGCTAAGTTACTTCCTAAATCAGATAAGTTATTTAGTCCATCAGATACGATTGCGATAGAATGCGTAAATAATCCTATAATGATTTTAGACGAAGCTAAAAGTGTATTACACATAATACTTGTAATACCACACAATAGTCCTATTCCTTTTCTATTTTTTTCTTTCACAAATATATTCACTAATATATCGAACATAAAATCCTCTTCATAAAATATAAAGGAATTCTAATTGAATTCCTTTTTAATCTTTTAATAAGTAAATACTATTCCCAAGTTTGTCTACTAAACCAGCATGATCTAGTTCATCAACATAACCATCAATCTTATCTTGATCTACTTTCTTATTTGCGATGAGATGTAGATATTCTACATTTAATGGGTCATTGCCTACAACATAGATATTACCTGACTCATCTTCTTTTGCGTTTTTAATAGCGGTATTTAATAATGCTGCATAAGCTAATTTAGTTTCAAGTCTTACTTTCTTATATTTTGGATCTTTAAGTAATGCATCAGGCATATAGTAATCACCTGTTACTTTAAGATTATTGATATCATTTTTTGTATAGTACATAAGATGTCCTCCTAATATGTATACATTATACTACTTTTCTAGTTAATTGTTTAAAGAATTTTATAATCATTGGTAATGTAATGAGAGCACTAATGAAATAAGACAATGGTTGAGCAATTTGAATACCAGTAAGTCCTATAAACCTAGGAAGTATTAATACTAATGGAATAAAGATAAATCCTGATTGCATACCTGCAATAAGTAATGCTTTCTTACTTTCACCAATAGCTTGGAAAAGCATACTTCCTACTGCAGTAACCGGTAAAGTCCATAGTAACATACAAAGATATCTTAATGCTGTACTACCAACACTTACAATTTCGGTTTCTTTTCTAAATAACATAATGACTTGTTCAGCATTTATATAGCAGATACCACATAGCACAAGCATTGTGCCAATACCTGCTACAATTGTAAAATAAGTTGCTTTCTTTACGCGATCATATTTAGCTGCACCATAGTTGTAACCAGAGACTGGTTGGAATCCTTGCGCTAACCCTAAAGCTAACGAGAACAACAAATTACCACATCTAGAAACAACACTCATTGCAGCAATTGCGGCATCGCCATATACAGCAGCTTGAATATTTAAGAATGTTGAACTACATGTATTTAAACCTTGTCTTAAAAATGAACTCGCCCCTGTATAACAAATATTCACGACATCACTCATTTTTCTTGTGACATATTTAAGTGAAATTGTAGTTACAGTAGAAGATGTATAGAAAGGCCACATTAATACAATTAATGAAATATATTGCGATAATGCAGTAGATAATCCAGCACCTGAAATACCCATATTTAAAGTGAATATAAATATAGGATCTAGAATCATATTTAACACACCGCCAAGTGTTAAGCCTACCATCGCATAAGCAGCTTTTCCTTCATATCTTAATATATTATTACATACACAACTACATACAAACGCTGGGCCGCTAATTAAGATAAAGAAACCATATTTTTTTGCTTCAGGAAGAATAGTTGCAGTAGAACCTAATAATTTCATTAAAGGTGTAATAAAGATTAAACCTAATACACCAATGAGTATTCCTGTAATGAGTGCTACAAAATAAGCAGTTGAAGCATACTTAATTGCTTCATTACTTTTCTTAGCACCTAACATTCTACTTATATTGCTTCCACTACCATGACCATACATAAATCCAAAAGCTTGTAATATAGCCATTAAAGAAAAGACAATTCCTGTTGCGCCACTTGCAGCAATACTGATTTGAGATACAAAGTAAGTATCTGCCATATTATAAATATTCGTAATTAACATAGAAATGGTTGTAGGAATACCAAGACTTACAATTAATTTAGATACTGGTGTTTCTGTCATTTTTACATATTGTTTCTTTTGTGCATCCATTTTATTCACCTTCTCAACAATTGATATTATATCATATAATAAAAAATTTACTTGTGTAAAGTTTTAAAAAGGATGCTATTATTTAGCATCCTTAAATGTTTGATAATGTTCAATTAAATCTTGTTTACCTTTTACCCTTAATGAGTAGTTTACAAGTTTTCTTATGATATCATAGATTACCGCAAATACAGGCACACCTATAATCATACCTATAAATCCAAATATACCTCCAAATAATAATATAGAGAATAATACCCAGAAACTTGATAATCCTGTAGAATCTCCTAAAATCTTAGGCCCTATGATATTACCATCAATTTGTTGGAGAATGATAATAAATATGACAAATACTACTGCCATTGTAGGATTTTGAATTAAGATTAAGAATGTACAAGGGATTGCACCGATATATGGTCCAAAGAACGGAATGACATTTGTGACACCTACTATAACGGATACAAGTAATGCACTTGGCATTTTTACAATCATGCAGAAGATACCACATATGACACCAATAATTAATGAATCAATAATCTTACCAGATATAAATCCACTAAACATCTTATCTGTATAAATCACTTCTTCAATGAAAATGTTTGCAGCTTTTTCATTTAAGATACTATAAGTAACTAGTTTAGCTTGTTCTTTAAATAAATCTTTATTCATTAAAATATAGATAGCTGCAATAATACCAATTAATAAGTTCTTACAAATAGTAATAAAACTTGATACAGATTCAGTAGCTAATGTCGCAACTGAACTAAGCGAAGGTGCTAAAGTATTCTTCACAAAATTTAACACAGTAGTACCCATTGATTCATAGAATTCATCAATATAATTTAATAGTACTTGATTATCTTTAATATTTGCATGAACCCAATTGACTAATTGTTGAGATTGTTCTGGAACATTTTTTACTAGTACATTAATACTAGATATTAATGATGGCACCACCATAATTACTAATAAATAAAGAATAATAATCACAAAGATTAATCCTAAGAATATAGATAATGTATTTGATAGTTTTTCTTTATGTGTTAGTTTCACTAACATATCTTCTATTTTTTCACAGATTGGATTAATTAAATATGCAATAACTCCTCCATATATAAAAGGTTTTAATATGCTTACAATTACTCCTATACTGCTAGAAAAAGATTCAAATCTAGCCATAAAAAAATAAAATAAGATACTTATACATAATGCAGATGTTCCTGCTATAAAACTATAAAAGTATTTATTGTTTTTTAACTTCAAAGTGTATCACCTCTTAACAATCCACATTGTATCATAAATCATACAATGTGGGTAGTTATGAAAAAAATTTACCCAATTTTAAACTTTTTTGAGAAAAATCAATAAAAATGGAGAATATATATAATAGAGAGGTATTTATTTCTTCTCTAGAAAGGAGCTAATCTATGGAAATCAAAAGAAATTATAAAGATTCTATCTTTTGTCAGTTATTCAATATACCTAAATATACTAGAGAACTCTATTGTATCTATACTGGAGATAAAAAAGATAAACCTGATACATTAAAACTATCTGAAGTATTTTTTGATGGAAAACCATCAGATATAGAAGTCACTGTACATATGTTGTATGGAGACAAGGATGATGTGATTAATCAATATAGGCTATTATGTAATAAATTACATAATAGATTAAAAAAAGAGTATGAAGAAAAGCAGTATTTTGATATTGAATCGCTTAAAAATGAATTGGATACATGTTATAATGAAGGCATCTTAAAAGAGTTTGTGGACAAACTAAGAAGGGAGATGGTCTCGTTGTATCCATTACATGAATCAATGACGCAAGAATATGCAAGTAAAATGTATGAATATGAAGTTGAAGATCGCATCAATAAAGGTATTGAACAAGGCAAATTAACCGCCTATATTCAAATGTATAAAGATGGCTTCCTTTCTTTACAACAACTAAAATCTTATACTTCTTTAGATGATACATCTTTAAAAGAGTTACTTAAGTAAAAATAGTTCCTAGCATGTTGCTAGGAACTATTTATTTTCTATTTCTTGTCTTTTGTGATAATAGTTGCTTCTTTTTCTTTGTTTAATTCTCTTGATGAAACTCTACCATCAAGTTTAATTTCACCTGCAGCGATTAAGCTACGTTTAGTAAGTGTTGGACCAACCAATTCATATACTAATACAGAGAATAATACAATATTTCTTACAATAGCACCATCAGATAATGATGCAGCAGTGGCAGCCATTCCTAAAGCGACACCAGCTTGAGGTAATAATGTAATACCCAAATGTTTTTGTATTTCTTCTTTACAATGTGTCATCTTACATGAAATATAAGCGCCACTAATCTTACCTGTTGATCTAAATGCGATATAAACAATACCAATTAATAACACCATTGGATTTGTAAGAATATTTAAATCAAGTTCTGCACCAGAAATAATGAAGAATAAAACATTTAATGGTGATGTCCATCTTTCAACTCTTCCCATTAATTCTTCACTTGCTTCACAAGTATTACAGAAGACAGTACCTGTAATCATACATACAAGTAATAATGAGAATCCTAAATGTACACCAGATACATCAAATTCCATCATAGAAAGACCAGTAGTTAATAATACAAATCCTACTGCCAATGACATACGTTTACTACGTGAATGGAAATATTTTTCTAAGATTGTTAATACATAACCTGCAACAACACCAAGCACACAAGATAATACAATTTCCATAATAGGTTCTACTAATACACTTGTAATACTGATTGCACCTGATTCAAGTGCTGTCGCAATACCAAATGATAATGCAAATACGATTAGACCAACAGCATCATCAATGGCTACTACCATTAATAAGAGTTTTGTTAATGGCCCTTCGGCTTTATATTGTCTTACAACCATTAATGTTGCTGCTGGAGCAGTTGCTGCAGCAATCGCACCTAATGTAATAGCTGAAGATAGTGATATAATACTTGGATTAATATAATGCAATAATACTAACGCAATGTCTACTACAATTGTAGTAATGACTGCTTGAAGAATACCAACTGTAATAGCTTGTTTCCCCATTGATTTTAAATCATGCAATCTAAATTCGTTTCCAATCGCAAAGGCGATAAATCCCAATGCTACTTGTGAAATAATTGAGAATGCTTCTACTTGATCTAACGAATTAAATCCAACCCCCGCAATGCGAAGTCTACCTAAAACAAATGGACCTATAAGTAATCCTGTAATTAGATAAGCTGTAACTGCAGGAAGGCCCACTTTTTTTGCGATACGTGACATTAATAGTCCAACGATTAACGCAAAAGAAAGACATAATAATATTTCTTTCATTTTAATGTTCCCCCTTTAACAAATGCTTATCATACTCTTTTAAAAATAACTTTCAAGTATTAAGTATTATTAATTTTTTTGTTATAATTTTATATGTTATAATGAATCAGAGGTGGAAAA
>R03__coassemble_449_pt1 | contig 24047 bp, 15 predicted proteins | sample R03__metabat2_low_PE_061 | metagenome-assembled genome bin R03 | reverse complement strand
TTCACTAGGAATTCTTACATTAAATGGAATACCTTTATGAATAATGATTTGTTTAAGATACATATTAATTGAAGCAGATACATTAGTACCTAACATTTCTAATATTTCTGATGCTTCTTTCTTTACTTCAGCATCTACCCTTACTTGTAGTAATTCTGTCTTTGCCATAATGTTACCTCTAATCGTCTTAATTATATATTTCTGTAATGACAATGTAAAGATGTTATTTTTAAAATCTTCATGACTTCATTCTTTTATAATGCCTTTTTTAACAACTTTTTATATGTTATAATTGTCACGCAAAGGATGTGAGTATATGGCATATAAAGCATTATATAGAAAATATAGACCTCAAACTTTTAATGAAGTAGCTGGTCAACAACATATCACACAAACATTATTAAATGCAGTAAGAGAAAATAGAATTGCACATGCATACTTATTTTGTGGCCCTAGAGGTACAGGTAAAACTACTGTCGCTAAATTGTTAGCTAAAGCTGTAAACTGTACTGGAGAAGTCGTACCTTGTGATGCATGTGACAATTGTATTTCTATAAAAAATGGTAGTAACCCAGATGTTATAGAAATAGATGCGGCTAGTAATAATGGTGTAGAAGAAGTAAGAAACTTAATTGATAAAGTTAAATACACACCTACTACAGGTAAATATAAAGTATATATCATAGATGAGGTACATATGATGTCTACAGGTGCATTTAATGCACTACTTAAGACTTTGGAAGAACCTCCTGCTCATGTCATCTTTATACTTGCGACTACAGAACCGCACAAGATACTTCCTACTATCATTTCTAGATGTCAACGATATGATTTTACTAAGTTATCAATAAAAGATATCGTTGATCGCTTAAAGATAGTAGTCAATGAAGAAAATTATCAATGTGATGATGAGGCACTAGTGTTAATCGCAAGATTATCTGATGGTGGAATGCGTGATGCGTTGTCTATTCTTGAACAATGTCTTGCTTATAATAATGAACATTTAACATTAGAAGATGTTAATAACATTTATGGTATCTTATCGATAGATCATAAGATTCATTTTATTAAAACACTCATTCATAAAGATATGACTAAATCATTATCTTTACTTGAAGATATGAAATCTACTGGAATAGATATTAAAAGACTTACAAATGATCTAGTCGATATCTTAAAAGATGTAGTAATCTATAAGAATACAAATGATGTTAATTTATTGTCTGTATTAAATGGAAATTACGTTAATGAAATAGTTCCATATATATTAAATGAAGATGCTTTTAAGTTTATTGATATATTAATGGATGCAAGTGAGAAATATAGTAAGGTCATTAATCCTAATATTTATTTTGAACTTGCAGTACTAAGAATATGTTCAAATGTACAAGAAGTATCAGTTGTTTCTTCTGTAAGTAAACCTGTTGAAGATCAAACCATAAAACAAGAAGAGCCAATACAAACTGAACCGGTTCAAGAAGAACCAGAAATACCTACTTTTGAATTTGAACAAGAAGAATTAGTAGAAAAAGAAGAAGTAAATGATGATATTAAAATAGATGAAGATGATATCTTGAATATCATGGTACAAGCTAGAAAAGAAATATTAGCTGAAGTACAAGAAAAATGGCCTATTATTAAAAGATATATGTCTAATTTTAATACAGCTAAATGTGCTTCTATGTTAATGGATGGTAAACCAGTAGTCGCTTGTAAAGGTGGATTAGTTATAGCATATAAGTTACAACCATCTGTGAATGCAGTATATTATTATGAAAACTATAAAGCTTTAAAACAATTCTTAAAAGATATACTTTCTGAAGAGTATGATTTTGTGGCAATGTTAGAAGATGACTTTATTGAATTAAAAAATAAGTTTATTGAATTAAGAAATTCTAAATCATTACCACAACCTAGAAGTATAACATTCAAACATTTAGAATTATTAAATCAAATATCTAGTGAACCAGTTTTAAATGATGCACAACAATTTGCGGTAGAAAATTTTGGTGACCTAGTAGAATTAGAAGAGGACTAAGATATGAATATTCAACAAATGATTAAACAAGCTCAACAAATGCAAAGAAGAGTAGATAAAGTAAAGAAAGAATATGATGAAAAAGAATTCGAATTTGCTTCACAAAAAGATATCGTTAAAGGTGTTATAAAAGGATCTGGTGAGATTGCTAAGTTATCTATCAATAAAGAATACTTAAATGAAGATAACTTAGAAATGTTAGAAGATATGATTATTGTAACTGTTAATGAAAATGTGAAGAAAGTATTAGATGAAAAGGAAAAACTCGTCAACAATATTACTAACGGTGTTGATGTGTCAGCGTTCTTATAATGAATTATCCTGATAGTTTCCAAGAATTGCTAGAATGCTTTAAGATGTTACCAGGTGTTGGTAATAAAGGAGCAGAAAGATATGTTTACCACATACTTGATCAATCTAATGATAATGTAGAGAGATTCTCTAAGGCATTAGTCGATATCAAAAAGAAGATCAAGTATTGTAAAGTATGTGGTAACTTATCCGAAGAAGATACTTGTAGTATTTGTATTGATCATTCTAGAGATCAAAGTGTCATATGTATTGTAGAATCTGCTAAAGATGTCTATGCAATGGAGAAGTTAAAAGAATATAAAGGTTTATATCATGTTATAGGTGGGACAGTATCTATGATGGATGGTAAATCTTTAGAAGACTTAAATATTCAAAGTTTACTAGATCGAATTGATGATTCTATTTCCGAGGTAATTATCGCAACTAATCCTACTAGAGAAGGAGAAACAACTGCGTTATTACTAGCTAAGTTATTAGAAAATAAGAATGTTGTTGTAACAAGAATTGCTAACGGATTACCTATTGGCAGTAATCTTGATTATGCAGATGAGTTAACATTACTTAAATCATTAGAGGGAAGAAAGAAAATATAGGTTCATGTATGGGTGTTACCCTTACATGAACCTATTTATTTTGATATTAATCTTTTAAACATCCAATAGGAATTACATAAACTCCATCTTCTCTTTTATAACCATACTGACCAGCTGTAATTACCATTTTTAAATCTGGTAATCTTAATGTTGTTTGAATTTCTTCATCGTTATGTTTTTTTATTAATCTTTCTATTTCACATAAACGCTTTGCTCCGTAATCAATTTCTTTGTTACCTAGTTTAAATTCTATTAAAGCGTATCTTCCATCTTTCAAATGTAATACTGCATCGGCCTCCAATCCGTATTTATCATGATAATAAGATACTTTACCTCTTAATGCTGAAGAATATATTTTTAAATCTCTAATGCATAACGATTCAAATAGGAATCCCAATGTTTTAAAATCCTCATTGAAATATTCAGGATTTAAACCCAATGCTGCTACTGCTATAGACGGATCTATAAAATTGTGCTTTTCACTAGAACGAATAGCACTCTTAGATCTTATTGATGGACACCATGCAGGTATATCATCAATGATATATAATTCTTTTAGCGCGTTTACATATTCAGTGTAAGTAGGCCTAGTTATATCCTTTGTTGCGGATACATCTGCTATAATTGTGTTATTACTTGCTAATGTACATATATATCTAGCATAAGATTTTAAGATTTTTTCTGCGATGTCAGAATTTTTTCTTTTGTGATCTATGTTTGAAATATCTATATGACATGTTTGATAAAATAAATCATTCGCAATTTCTAACTGTGAAGGTTTATTTTTACTTATTAAACTTCTTGGCCATCCTCCTCTACATATTGCAAATATAAGATTATCTATTGTTAAGTTTGATTCTACTGAATCAAAAGATTTACCATCAAATAAGTCTTTAAGCGATACTTCACCATTTGATTCTTTAGTTTCATATAAAGACATAGGGTACATTTTCATTGTAGATATTCTTTGTGTACCTGTATGGGGTGTATTTACATGTTGAGAAGAAGAACCTGTTAATATATATAATCCATTTTTATTTTCATCGTCTATGGATTTTCTAACTGATCCCCAGATTTTTGGCGCATCTTGCCATTCATCGAACAATCTTGGCTTTTCCCCTATTAATAATTTTGATGGTGTATTTTCAGCAACTAATAAGTATCCTTCTCTTTTATCTTCATCTTGAAATTCTATACAGCTTTTTGCCTATTGTTTTGCAGTTGTTGTTTTACCACAACCCTTAGGCCCAACTATTAGTACACCAACAAAAGTATCAAGTTTAAATTCTAATTCTTTATCACATATTCTTTCTTTATATTCCATATCTATACCTCAATTTTATTTTACATCACTTTACCAAATTTCTAAATTTTATTTTACCATTTTTCCTTGATTTGTTTTACCATTTTTCCTTTTTTACTCAAATTAATTTGGGTCAAATTGATTTGAGTAAAATGAATATTATGTAACAAGAAAATATAACCTTTATATTTTCTTTCTTTTTTAGTACAATAAAACAGGAAATGGGGTGTTATCATGTCTGGTATCTTTATTACATTTGAAGGTGGCGAAGGTAGCGGTAAAACTACGATAGCTAAACTTGTAAAAGAAGAACTTGAAAAACAAGGATATGAAGTATTACTTACAAGAGAGCCAGGTGGTGTAGATATAGCTGAAAATATCAGAGATATTATATTAGATATTAATAACACACATATGGATTCTAGAACGGAAGCATTACTATATGCTGCAAGTAGAAGACAACATTTGGTAGAAAAAGTATTACCTGCATTAAATGATAATAAAATAGTAATATGTGATCGTTTTGTAGACAGTTCACTCGTCTATCAAGGAATCGCAAGAGGGATTGGTATTGACGAAGTATATAATATGAATTTATTTGCGATTAATGACATTATGCCTTCTTTAACTATATTCTTTGATGTAGATCCTAAAATAGGATTAGAAAGAGTACATAGTAATGATAGAGAAGTGAATAGATTAGATTTAGAATCATTAGATTTCCACAACAAAGTTTATAATGGTTATTTAACAATATGTGATAAATATCCAGAGCGTATAAAAAGGATAAATGCTTCAAAAGATATTGAACACGTGTTCAATAACGTACTGTCTATCATTAAAGAGGTTTTATGAGTACATTAGATATTATTAAACAAGATCAACCTGTATTCTATAAAGAATTAATGAATGCATTAAGTAATCATAAATTACCTCATGCCTTTTTAATCACGGGTGATCAATCTTCTTTAGTTGCTCATTATATAGCGCAGTGTATTGTATGTGATGAAGATGTTGCATGTGAAACATGCAACACATGTCAAAGAATATTATCACATACATATGCTGATTTAATCTATGCAAGTGGTAAAGAAGAAAAAATCAAAAAAGAAATAGCGAATAGAATACATGAACAGTTTTCTAAATCTTCTATAGAAGGTAAAGCAAAAATATATTTATTAGAAAATATTGAGAATGCTACTAATGAAACAATGAATAGTTTACTTAAGTTATTAGAAGAACCCGAAGGGGATGTTTATGCCTTATTTACTACTTCTAATATTAATAAAGTATTACCTACTATTATTTCTAGATGTTTATTGGTTAACTTATTACCTTCATCAAAATCTTCATTAATGAAACAATTAGAAGATCATCATTGTCCTAAAGACAATATTCAAATTCTATCTGAAATGTTTCATACATTAGATGAATGTTTACCTTATTTAGATAATGAAGACTTTGATAAGCTAAAATTAGAAGTTAATTATTTTGTAGAAGATCTATTTCTTAAAAGAGATAATTTATTTATAGATGTTCAAACACATTTATTAAAGAATTATAATAATAAATCTGATTTACATTTATTTATGAATATGTTGGTGATTGAGTTAAAAGATTTAATTTTATTCAAATACAACTTACCAGTTGTGTTTAATGTCTTTAAATCAACCTACAAAAAAATAAATATTAATGAAGATGATATACTAAATAAAATTGAAAAAATATTAGAATATGATGCATATATAGATGCAAATGCGAATACTGGATTACTATTTGATAGTATGATGTATGAATTATAGAAGGAGTTAAAATATATGGAAGAAAGACTAGCGAGTGTTAAGTTCAGTAATTCTAGTAAACCTTATTTCTTCTCTACTGATAATGATACTCTTGTTAAAGGAGATAAAGTTGTAGTGGAGACAATAAGAGGATTAGAATTAGGTGAACTAACACAAGACTTATCATCATTAGATAAATTTAATTTAAATACTGAGTTAAAGAGAATTAAAAGAAAAGCAAATGATGCTGATTTAGTTGCGTATGAATTAAATCTAAAAAAAGCAGAAGAAGCGATAGTAACTTTTAATGATATATTAACGCATTATGACTTAGATATGAAATTAGTTAATTGTGAGTATACATTAGATGCCTCTAAAGTCATCTTTGTATATACTTCAGATGGTAGAGTTGACTTTAGAGATCTACTAAAAGAACTCGCAAATGTATTTAGATGTAGAATAGAATTAAGACAAATAGGTCCAAGAGATAAAGCTAAACTTGTAGGTGGTATTGGTCCTTGTGGACTTCCGTTATGTTGCAGTACTTTCTTAGGTGACTTTGGCGGTGTTTCAATTAATATGGCTAAGAATCAATTGTTAGCGATTAATATTGAAAAGATATCAGGAACGTGTGGAAGACTACTATGTTGTCTTAAATATGAAGATGAAGCTTATTCATATATAAAAAAGAAATTCCCTAAAATAGGAACAATGGTTAAATATGATAATAAGTTAGTCAAAGTTACAGGAATGAATGTTGTAGCAGATTTAGTTAAGATTGAAAGTGATGGTGTTATATCTTTTGTAGAATTAAAAGATATTAAAATCCCTCATGATCATAAAAAGGAAAAGAATAATGAATCAAGAAGTCACTAATTATTTGTTGGCTTATGAAGGTATGAAGATTATCCAAAGGAAAGATATGTTTAACTTTTCTTTGGATACTGTTTTATTAGCCAACTTTTGTTCAATAAATAAAGATACAAATTTAATATATGATTTTGGTACCAACAATGCTGCTCTACCTTTATTATTATCTACTAGAACTAAAGCAAGCATTGTAGGTATAGAAATACAAAAGGAAGCAGTAGAACTAGCACAAAAGAATGTATCCTTAAATCAATTAGATCATCAAATATCTATTGAACATTCTGATATTAAAGATTATGTTAAAGGATGTAAGAAAGCAAAGTTAATTATCTGTAATCCACCTTTCTTTAAGGTAGAAGAAGAGAGCCATGTAAATGATAATGAGTACTTATTAATTGCAAGACATGAAGTAGCAATTACTTTAGAAGAGATAATATCATGTGCTGCTTCAAGTCTTGATTATCATGGTAAGTTTGCTATGGTTCATAGACCAGATCGCTTCATTGATGTGATTACATTAATGAAGAAATATGATATAGAGCCTAAAAGAGTACGTTTTGTATATCCTAAAGAATATAAAGAGTCTCATATATTCTTAATTGAAGGAATGTATAAAGGTAATTCAGGATTCAAAATTCTACCTCCTTTATATGCGCATAACGAAGATGGATCTTATACAGATGAAGTAAGAAGAATGTTTGGAGAAAAGATATAATGCAAAGACAAAAGAGTTTTGAGAACAATCAACCAACATTATATTTAGTAGCTACACCAATAGGTAATCTAAATGAAATGACATTTAGATCAGTTGATATACTAAAAAATGTTGATTATATAGCAGCAGAAGATACAAGAAATACTATTAAGCTTTTAAATCATTTTGATATACATACAAGGTTAATATCACATCATGAACATAATTTGAGTTCATCCATACCAAAGCTCATTCAATTATTATTAGATAATCATAATATAGCTTTGGTATCTGATGCAGGATATCCAGCAATATCTGATCCTGGATATGAACTTGTTCAAGAGTGTATAAAAAATGATATCAATGTGGTGCCGATATCAGGATGTAATGCATGTTTAGATGCATTAGTAGTTTCTGGTTTAGCACCTCAGCCTTTCTTGTTTTATGGATTCTTATCAAGAGATAATAAAACAAAGAAAGATGAATTGATTCATCTTTCTTCAAAGGAAGAGACATTCGTTTTATATGAAGCACCACATAGAATTAAGAAAACATTACAGTTAATGTTAGAATATTTAGGCGATCGTAATATTTGTTTAGCCAGAGAAATTACAAAGAAGCATGAAGAAATAAATAGAGGAAAGATATCAGAAATTCTAGAATGTGTTGATGATATGAAAGGTGAAATGGTAATTGTAGTAGAAGGAACACACAATAATTCACCTGATAAGTCTTTTGAAGATTCCCCGATAGAAGCTGTAAATAAACTTGTTGTATCTGGTATATCTTCTAAGGAAGCTATTAAACAAATATCAAAAGAAAGAAATATATCCAAAAACGATCTATATAATGAATATCATAAGAATTAGAAATTGTTTCACGTGAAACAATTTCTTTTTTTATACTTTAAATTAATACTTTTTCTTACGTACGAAAGAAGTGCGATAGAATATATTAGTTTATATAAAACATCCATAAGCGTATGCGTTTATATGCTTAAAAAATGTTTCACGTGAAACATTTTTTAATATTCAAAAGATAATCGTTTCTATTTGAATTTGTTGTAAAGTTTATGTACATATTTAATTTTGGATAGTTTTCTTTGGAATGATTTGCTGTGTTTGGAGAATAAAAAAACAAAAATATGGATTTGTAATATATAGTACAAAAGAATGACATTACAAAAATTAACGATGTATTTTGTAATATATTACATTGTTCAATATTGAGATGGGCAATGTTGTAAAGGCGTGATGTTTTAACAAGCGTCTGATACAAGATAATAGAAAGATAGAATAAATAAGAAATAATCAATATTAGGAATAAAAAAGAGATGTTAAAAAAGTTGATTTGTTAAGAAGTAAAAAAATAATGATTCAAAAAATAAAAGGTATAAAAATATAAATAAAGTTGATCAAATAATCGAGAAATAATAATCCCATAAAATTCCTACTTTAAATTCAAATATAAAGCCTTGATATATAGTTAAAAAATGATAAAATGAAGGTGCTTTAAAAAGGAGGAATTCTTATGGGATTATCTAAAGAAATAGGTATCGATTTAGGTACAGCTAACATATTAATATATGTTAAGGGAGAAGGAATTGTAGTAAATGAACCTTCTGTAGTAACAATGAATATGGAAACAAATAAACCAATCGCAGTTGGTGAAGAAGCAAGAGCAATGCTTGGTAAAACACCAGGTAAGATTGAAGCAATAAGACCTTTAAAAGATGGTGTAATTGCTGACTTTCAAATTACAGAAATCTTAATTACTCACTTTATCAATAAATTAAACTTAAAAGGAATCTTTACAAGACCAACAATTTTAATCTGTTGTCCAAGTAATATTACTTCTATTGAAAAGTCAGCAATTCAAGATGTAGCTCAAAGATGCGGCGCTAAAAAAGTATATATTGAAGAAGAACCAAAGGTTGCAGCTATTGGTGCTGGGTTAGATATTTCTAAACCTAGTGGAAATATGGTAATTGATATTGGTGGTGGTACTACTGATATCGCAGTATTATCTTTAGGTGATATCGTAACAAGTACATCACTTAAAATAGCTGGTGATAAACTTGATCAAGATATTATTAAATATGTTAAAGATCAATATAAATTATTAATTGGTGAAAGAACTGCTGAAGAAGTAAAGATGACAATTGGTTGTGCTTATATGGGAGACAAAACTAAAACTACTAGTGTAAGAGGTAGAGACTTAGTTACAGGTTTACCACAAACAATTCAATTATCTGAAGCGGAACTTGAAACAGCACTTAAAGATAGTTGTGATACAATCTTAAGAGCTGCTAAACAAGTTCTAGAACAAACACCTCCGGAATTATCTGCTGATATTGTTAATAAAGGTATCTTCTTAACAGGTGGTGGCGCATTACTTCATAACTTAGATAAACTATTAGAAAATGGTTTAGGTGTACCAGTATTTGTTGCAGAGAATGCATTAAACTGTGTAGCTGATGGTTGTGGTTTAATGTTAGAACATACAGATTACTTGAAATAGAATGAATTGATCCGTTATTAAACGGATCTTTTTTTATAACTTCATATAAATAGTAAATAAGTGCCATTTCTCAACGAAAAATGGCACTTATTTATTATATTGAACGATTTTCGACGAGAAATGTGATAATTAATAAGAGTAATCATTCAAATATAATAAAATACGGAATAAAACAACGCATGAAAATCATAAATTATTTAGTTTTTCGATGTAAAATATCTAAAAAATAAATAAATTTAGCATTTTCGAAAAATGAATTACGGAAAATCTTAATAAAAAAATCTAAAAAAACACTTCAAAGTGTAATTTTGGAGGAATCATTGTATCGCGTTGAATTTTAATCGAGAATGATACTGAACCTACTACGGAAAATAGATTCAAATTACGGAAAAATTAAGATTTTCAAAAATTTAAATGAAAGGAGATTTTTGAAACATGATAAACAAATTTAGAAAAATGTTTATAAGCTTAATAACTATGACAATGGTATTATCAATGTCACCTATTGGCAGTTATGCAGCTGAGTTATCTCATGAAGAAAAAATGGTACAAACTATTTTAAAATCAAGTATAACTAAAGATACGTCTATTAGTAGTACTAATGGGCTTAATGGTGTTCAAAATGTTACTTTCCACGGAAGTGATATAACATCAGGTACATTCACAGATGCAGGAAACTCTTTAGGCGCATTATTACCATTTGGATCTGGTTTATACTTAGGCTCTAATGGAACAAACAGTGATACAGGTGATGGAATTGTTGATTCGGATCTAGAGAAGGTTATTGAAAATAATGGTTCTACTTTCTATAAAACTGGAACAACTTTAAGTTCTTCATCTTATCTTTCATTCCAAACAAAAGCTAAAGGTAAATCATTGAACTTTAACTATGTATTAGTATCAGAAGAATTTAATCAACCGGCTAACTTCAATGATACATTTGGATTATTTATTACAAACGTATCTAAAGCTGAAAGAGAAAAAGATGCTGGTACTTATTCTGAATTAAGTGCTGCTAAAGAAGCGAACACAGTTAATATCGCAACATTCACTGGAGCTAACAATACTAAACAAACAATTAATATTCAAACTTTGTTAACTCAAGCAAGTAGCGCAACAGGTACTAATTATCTTCAAACAAAGAATGAAGATGGAGATGGTTTAGTTGATTATGTACCAGATAGTGACTACACAAAGAATGCTACATATGGTCAAACTGTAAAAATGCAAGCATCATATGAAAAAAGTGAATATGAATATAAAGATGGTGATATTCTAGAAATTAAATTCGCTATAGCTAACTGTGCAGATAATGTTAAGACTTCATATGTATTTATCGAAGCAAATTCATTAGGGTTCGATACTCCAGAAGTACAAGTTAACTACGGGGCTAAAACTTTAAGTAATTTTGCTAAAGGAACATATCAAGTAACTCAAAAGAATGATGAAAAATATTATTTCACATTTGATGATGAAAACAAAGATAACAACTTTATTTCATTCTCTGGAAAAGACATGAACGGAAAAGATTATAACTTTGAAGGAGATACAATTACTATTGCTGAATACAACGTAGATTCAGGCGAAGCAAGTACTGATCCTGATACAATTCAAACAATAGAAATCAACGAAGTTGGGACACATCCAGCTCAATTAGACACTAATAAAATCGAAGTTGTTAATGACAATACTTCTAAAACAATCTCATTTACAGGTGTAGCTGGTGATGAATATATGGTATTACCAGATTATATTACATTTAAAAATGATACAGATTATGAATTATTATGGTCAAAAAACGGAAAAAAATGTGCAGATTCAAGTACTGAATTAACATTTGATCAATACACTACAAGATTAGGAAATGTAAAAGAATTAGATACATCAGAAAAATATGTAATTTATTCAAGAACATCAGCAATTGTAACAGGTGGTGTTGTAACACAACCTGCTTCAGCTTATGCTGCATCTGAGTTCAAATTGAGTTTACAATTACCTGAAAATGTATCTACTAAAAATGCTAGTGAAATTACAACAAAAGGTAAACTATATGCTTCTACAAATGTAGCTTATAGATTATATTCAGATTCTCAATGGATTCAAGCTGAAAGCGAAACTACACAATTACCAGTAGGTGAATATGTAGTAAGAAATCAATATAGAGATGACGATAACACATTAATTATAGGGGCTAATCAAACACAAATTATTATTTCTGAAGCTCCAGAATTAACATCAACTCCAGCAACATCAAATGATGGTTATGGTATTGTCAATGGTGTTAAATCAAATATGCAATACAAATTAGCTGATATCTCAACTTGGGCAGATGTAACTAGTGTTGCAACAGAAACTAACGGATTAAAATTTGATGCTTCAAAATCTGAATTTAAGATCAAAGCATCTAACACTATAACAAGTGTTCAATTCCGTTATAAAACAACTACTAATGAAAATGGTCATGAAAACAATAACACAACTACATTCAATGTAGGTGTTCAATCAGGATTAATTCGTTATAACTTAGAAAAAATTACTGATGTTTACGGAATTAGTAATGGAACAAAAGTAATTTGGAGTGAAACAGAATTATCAGCATGGGAATTAGAAAGAGCACATACAACAGATGTAACAATCGTTACTGTAGATGCTGAAACTGATAGATCAAAAGGCTATTTTTATACATATGATGAAGACTCATTTAGTAATGATGTAACTTCTAACACATGGCAAATCAAATACGATATTAGTGCATATGAAGGAAAATACATTGGTGCTAAAACTGTTACTTTAGATTCAAATGACGACGAGTTTATGACAGTTTGGTTAGAAAAAGATGGTCAAAAATTATATGTAGACGCAACATTAATTGATAATTTATTAGAAAACAACAAAGAAAATGAAAGTGATAACGACTACAACATTACTGTGTCTATTGGCGGAATCACTAAAACAATATTCGTTGCAGGTAAATTAAATATAATTGATAATAGTGATGAAGATATCACAAGTAGAGATCCTAAAAATACAGGTGATAACAATGCTGCAATTATCTTTAAAAACGATTTACTAACAATGGCTCAAAGTGGATTATTACAATATTGTAAAAAGCCAACATCAGGAAATCCTTCAGATTCTGATTATGTTGATACAACAATCGACGCTGATGGTGAATTAAAAGTAGATGGTGGATATACTTATTTAATTAGATATAAGAAAACATTAAATTCAGATGGAACTCTTAAAGATGCTGCAAGTGATCCAATTGAAATCTATGTTAAATCTTATAAAACAACAGATGGATTAGAAGTTGTAAAAGCAGATGCTAATGATACAGCTAATCCAACTAAAGGATTTATTAAAAATTTAGATAAAGATACTATGGAATTATCTAAAGATGATGATTCATTTGATGTAGATCATCTTGTTAATATTTCAAGTATTACAGACGGAAAATTAAACGAATTAGATTCTTATACATATTATTATGTAAGATGGAAAGCAACTGATGAAGCAACTGCAAGTGCAGCTGTTAAGTTAGAAATTCCTTGCTTAGTAACTAACTTTGCATCAACTGTAAAAAATACAATTAAAGTAAAATACTCTGATGAAAACGATAGTGCTCCTAAAGTAAGTGGATTATTACCATATAGTAGAGTTTACTCTTCTACTAATAATGGACAAGTAACAATTCAACCAGGTATGGAATATTATGAATCAACAGTAAAAATTACTGACACAACTACAATTACAGACTGGACAAAAGTTACTTCAAAAGATGATATTCAATTAGCAAGTACAACTGGATATTTATATGTAAGACAAAGAGAATTCGATCATACTGGTTTACTTCCAACTGAAGAAGGATATATCGTAGATACTTATGCTTCTGACGTATTAGAGTTAGAAATCGAAAACTCATTAAGCAAAGTAAAAGCAGAAGACGCTACATATGATCAATCTGAGACAAATACAGAAAATACATCTGGTAAACTTACTAATTTAAAAGTTGGTATGGTTTATAGAAATCATAATAATACTAGCTGGACAGAAGTCACTGTTGATGGTGATATTAACGTATCAATCGGTACATATGATATCGCTTATAAGAGTGATGCATTAAATTCAGTTAATAATTATTTATCATTAACTGTTAAATATGCTGCTCCTAGTGTTACAACTGCTGCTCCTTTAAATGGAGAAGAATTTGGTTATGTATTTAACATTGCTCCAGGTGCTTACATTCAAACAAAAGCTAACTATGATGAAGGTAAGAATCAATGGATGAAAGTAGCTTCAGGAAGTATTTCAGGAAGTGTATTCCATGCATTAAAACCTGGTGATTATGTAATTTGTTATGCAAGTAGCGAACCAACTGATAAAGCTAGCGAAGGTATTGTACAAGAATTTACAATCAACAAAGCTGGAATTTATACAAACATGGAAAAAGTAACTACTTATGAAAAAGGTGTTTACTTAGTAAGCGATTCTGAAATAGATGATACTTACCTTGCTTCTGGAACAAAAGCAACAGCTAAACTTCCAAGTGGCGTTTCATATGTATATTATGATGGATCTAATTTCCCAAGTGGATTTGATGCAACAGGAAAATACATTTATAAATTCAATGAAATTCAATATAACAGTGATAGCGTAAAAGCTAACTATAAAGATTCAGAAGAACGTCCAAGTACTAATGGATCTAACACAAAAACAACAGTAGAAGCATCAGACATCGTTGTTACAGTAACAAATCAAGATGCATCAGATGAAACTACTTATACATTATTAAATAATGGTTCTTATTCAATAGGAACTGATAAATATTTAAATATTGGTGATGCATATGCATCCAATATTATCAGCGAAGATGTAGACATCGTAATCGGTGCAGCAACATACAGTGTTGATGTTAAATCTTGTGTAACTAAACTTACACCTACAACACCAACATATGATGTTGTAGAACCAACAGAAGAAAACAATGGAAAGATTACTGGTTTAGATTCTTCAATGGAATACTCATCAAAATCTGATTTCTCTTCTGATGTACATTCAGTAACTGGTACAGAAGTAACTGTTAATTCAGGAACTTGGTATGTAAGATACAAAACTAAGGACAACTACAAAGAAGCAACTTCTTCTGAAATTGCTGAAGTATTTGTTCCATATTATACAGGTGCTTATGCTTATAGCTTAAATGTAACTGCACCAAGTACAGTACACGTTGGTAAAGGTTACCAAGCATATGTATCAAGCGTAACTGTAAAGAGCAGATCTGATAAGAATAAATCTGATGTTGATAAATCAGAAAATATTACTATTTCTCAAGCTCAAGCTCAAGGATTAACATTTGATAAACTAATTGTTTCATCAAATAGTATTACACAAAATACAACTATTACATTTAATGCAACTAAGAACGGAAAGAAAGTTGCTAGTAAATCAGTAACAATTGCATGTCAAGGACATAATTCAGTGACTGATTATGGTTATGCTCCAACAGGTGCATCAACTGGTTTAACAAATGGATCACATTGTTCTATTTGTGGATATGTACATAGTTACCAACAAACAATCGCAGCACTTCCAAGTGCTGAAGGATATACATATTCATTAGGTACTAATGAAGAATGTAGAGTTATTACTAATAATGCTACTTCTAAGACAGTAGCTTATAAGAATAAACAAATTAAATCTAAGTATCAAACTATTAATAGTACAGTTGTATTAGGAGGAGAAACATTTACAGTTGTTGCTCTTAAGAGAGACTGTGTACATGGTACTTATGTAAGAACATTAACATTAGCTTCTACTATTACTAAGTGGGAATACAAAGCATTCACTGGTGATAATAAATTAACTAAGATTAATGTTAAATCTACTACTCTTGAAGTAGAAACAGGTGCATTCGCTGGTATGAAAGCATCTGCTAAAAAGAAATTAAAAGTTTATGTAACTAAGAAGATGAGCAAGAAAAAGTTCAACGCCTTAAAAGCTAAACTTGTTAAAGAAGGATTAAAAGCTTCTAATATTAGAAGAATGTAATAAAAGAAATATTTAAAACTACGGGAAAAATATTTAGAAATTAAAACAATTTATTTCTAAAGAAAGGAATAAACAAATGGAAACAAACAAACTTAAGAAAATTTGTAAGAAAACAACTGGTATAATTCTTAGTTCTGTAATGGCTGTTTCGTTAATGTTCAGTATGCCTATTACAAATGGTATAACCGCTGTAGTAGCTTCAGATGATTCTTTATACGAACAACTAGAAATATCTAAAACTTCCTTAAATGGTAATACTATTTATGGTTATTCAGATTCTTCTGGTGTAGGTGTCGACAGTTATGGATTCTATTCTGCTGCAATATCTGGTAATGGTGGTATTCCAACAGATGGTAATTTAACAGTTTCTGGTGTACCTTATACATTTGCATATGGTACTACAGGAACTAATGCATACAATGGAAATGATTCTATTAAATTAACAGCTTATAACAATACACAAACAGTAAAATTAAGATCATATGGTGCTTACGAAAGTGTTTATGTATTAGCTACATGTGGTGGTCCTGGTACAGGACATTATGCTAGATTTAAAGTTACTCTTACTTATACCGATGATTCTACTGAACAAAGGGAATATAGATTATATGACTGGTTTGATTCTACGAATGTATCTGGAGTAGATAAATACTTTGGATTCATGAGAAGATCAAGTAGAAACGGAGGTAATGAAGGATCAACATCAGCTGGGCCTATTATGCACTCTGCCAAAATATCGGCTAACCCTGGAAAGTTAATTAAATCGATTACTTTCAATTATGTTGGTAAAGATGCATATGGTGGAACTGATTCTGGAACAAACTGTGCTATTTATGCTGTAACAGGTAAGATTAGTGCAAATGCTCCAAGTAAAGTTAAAAATGTTAAAGCAGATATCGTTGATGATAATGGTAATACGACTTGGGATGCTGGTGGATCATACTTTACAGGAAAGAATTTAGTTCTTTCTTGGGATAAAGGTGATCAAGAAAAAACTAATAAATATGCTATTGACATCGCAACTGATAAAAATTTCCAAAACTTAGTTGTAAACAACGAATTAGTCGACTATGATACAACTTCTGCTACTAGACAAAGTTATACATTAAGTAACTTGTCTTCAGGAACAAAGTATTATTGTAGGGTCAGAGCTGTAAATACTGGAGCGAAAGCTGCAGAAGAAACAGATGTTGAAGTATTAAATACTAATAATGGTAAACTTACTGAACAATCTGTATTAACTTGGGATAAAATAGGTACAGCTACTGAATATAATTTAGAAGTATCTACTAAATCTGATTTTAGTAGTATTGACGCAACAGTTGCTTCTAACAAAATAACTTCATCAAGTTACACAGAAGAAAACAATAAGCTTTCAATGACTTATGAAACATTGCATAATTTAAATAGTAATATTATTACTAAGACAAAATATTATTTTAGAATAAGTGCTTCTGGATCTGATAGTAATGTTGTATCAGATGCTACAGTAACAAATACTAAATTAATCAAAAATACTTCTACAGTTACATGGAATGCAGTAGACAATGCATATAAATATGCATTATCTATTTCAACTAAGAATGGTGAAACTTCAACACCAATCGCAACATGTCAAAATGTAAGTGTAGGAAAAGTAACAAGTTATGATTTAACTGATTTTAACGGATTAACATCTAGTGAAACATTCAAAAAAGGTGATACTTTAGAATGGGATGAAGTCACTGATGCTAAGAAATATAGAGTCGAATATTGTGAAAGTAAAGATGGAAACTATACTGAATTAGGCTCTGACTATACAACAACAAGTACTACTTTAAATGCAGGTGATGAAAACAAAGCTTACTATGTCAAAGTAACAGCATTAGATGAAAACAATAAAGTACTTAAAGATAGTGAAGGTAATGAAATTGCTGCACAACAAGTATCAACATCTTATGTGGTTAAAGTCACTGCATATAAGAGCACTAATGCATATAGAAAAGATGACTATAGTGATACTACTGTAAATGCTGTAAGAAAAAATGTAAAAGTTGAAACATTCAAAAGGGATGAAACATTAACATGGGATGCAGTAGATGGTGCTAGCAAATATAAAGTAGAATATTGTACAAGTAAAGATGGAGACTATACTGAATTAGGCTCTAACTATATAACAACAAGTACTACTTTAAATGTTGATAACGAAAGCGAAGCATACTATGTCAAAGTAACAGCATTAGATAGTGAAGGTAATGAAATTGCTGCACAACAATTATATAAAACTAAAACAGATACAGCTAAATGGGCTTCTGTACAAAACGCAGTATCATATACATTAAGCTTCTATGAAGCTTCAGATACAACTAAGACTATTGTAAAAAATATAGAATCAAATGATACTTCATATGATTTAAGTAATGCTAGTGATTTAGAAGATGGTACTTATAATGTGATTGTTACAGCTAATTACACTAAAGATTTATCAATTTCTAATACTACTGACGGTACTTATACAAGCGACTCTAAAGCTACATGGTCTAAAGTAGATAATGCAACTGGATATCATTTATACATATATTCAGATAAAGAATATGCAACTTGTGTAGGAGAGAGAGCAATCTCAGATATTGATACAAATGCAGCAACATATGAATACACATTAAGTGGTGCACATGCTTATAACGAGGATGCTTCTCATGTAGTTTCATTAAGTGTAGGTACTCAATATTATGTGAAAGTATATGCTACATTTAGTTCTACGGACACAGCTAACTATTCAAGTAGTAGTAGTAATAATGCAGTTAATACACAAAATGAGTCTGACGACTTTGTTAAAACACAACCAAAATCATTTGAATATACTTTAAGATATGATGCTAAGGATGAAAGTAGTTTATTCTTAACAGAAGGTAATGATTTTACACCAAGCACAATCATTAAAGATGCTAATACAAAAGCAGAAGCAAACAATTGGGTATTAGAATCATTAGGAAAATACAATGGTGACTTTGAAGGTAATGCTACAGATGATGAAATTGGTTACAAAATTGCTCAATGGTATTACAATATTGCACATTACATGGCTACTAGTGCAACTAAAAAAGTAGACAAAGAAACTAATGTAGAAATTTATAAATTAAGAAAAACCGGATCAACAGATTATACTCTAGGTGTTATTTGTGGAATGACAGATCAAACTGTTACATTTAGAACGTTTGATGCTCCATCAAATGGAAATTTCTATAATCCAAGCACTTATTATGAAACTTCAGGTTCATATTATGTATTTACTAAATATGATCCATACGATACATCTATCAAACAAGATGAAAAAGTATTACAAGATATTACAGCATTAAATAACAAAACTGTTAATGGTGTAACTGTAGTAACTGGTGGATATGTAAAACACGTTCATAATTGGGAATATAAAGTTTCAGGATCTAAGATTTATGCTTATTGTACTGAACCAGAAAACAATGAAGAATGTGAATACCAAGGTGAAGTTTCAGATACTAAAACTGATTTAAGCAAAGCATTTGTATTAACTGCAAGTGTAACTGGAAACTATAATTCAGGAACTAACACTGAACCTACAATTCAAATTGGTACAACTGAAGAATTAAAAATTTGGAACCAAAAAGTAGATCTTAAAGATTGGCTATCTAAATATGGTGACTCTCAAATCACAAGAAAATATTATTATTCAACTGGTGAAGGTATGATCAGAAAGTTACCACTTTCTAATCCAACAACAGATGAAAAATATACTCTTGTTCCAGATGACAAGAAAGATGCTACAACTGGATCACCTAACGTAGCTGGTGACTATGTAATTGATTTATCATTTGGTAACAGTGGTGTAGTCGTACCAGTTGCATATAGCATTTATGCAAACGTTGTTAATGTACCTGACGAATGTAAACCAACTTTAACAACAGAATCATTAACATATGATGGTAATGATAAATCATTAGTTGTTGCTGGTAAGACTAGTCAAGAATATAACGAAGGTAAAACTGGTGATGATGTAAACACTAACTTTGTTATTAAATATCAAATAACAAGTGATAATAATCCAGAATTACTTAAAAATTCTAAATGGTCAGATACCTGCAAAGTAACTGATGCAGGAAAATATTATGTATGGTGGAAAGCTATTCCAACAGATGACGAAGAAAAGACAGCAACTCAACCAGTATGTCTTGGATCAGTCACAGTTGCTCCTAAAGAAGTAACATTAAATTATGTTTCTTTAGAAGCTACATATGATGGAAATGGTCATAAACCTACAGTAACTGCAGATGGTATTATTGCTGCAGATAAGAACAAAGAAAACTTTAAAGTAACATTAACTGGAATGTTTGAAACTTCTTCAACAACTGAAGTTGTTTTACCAGGTAATTACACAGCTAAAGTTACTATGAGTTCTAACTACACAGCAACAAACGATACTTCTAAAACTTATGTTGTAAAAGCTAAGGCTGATGACTTTACTGTAAGCCAAGATGTTACATCTGTAACTTATGGATCAAGTACTAAACCTGAAGTAAAAGTTTTCTTAGGAAAGAATGAATATACTGATTACTTCAAACAAAGTACTGTTTACTCAAATGGTACAGCTACTGAAGCTAAAGGTATTGGTACAGTTAATTTAACTGTAAAAGATGAATATACTAACTTTGTTACTGATCAATTAAAAGCAACATTCTTAGTTAAATCTAATACAACTGAAGAAGCTGATACAACAATTACAGATACTGATGCGTTAGCTGAAACAGGTATTGAAAATACTTCTACTGAAGTAAAAGTTTCAAAAGATTTACCTGAAGGTACAACTGTATCTGATGCTAAAGATTTATTATCAAGTGTTTTAACTGAAGAAGATAAAGATAGTATTAACGGAAAAGCTGCATATGACGATGACACTAAGACAGGTACTAAGGTAAGTGTATCAGTAAGTGTATCTTCAAATGCTAAGACATATGATCCAAGTAATACAAACGGAAATTCTATATCTACAGCTTCATACAACTCAATCAATAATGCATTATCAGAAGTAACAGGTGCTAATAAAGATGTTATATCTTACTTTGATTTCTCAATCTATAAAACTGTAAATACAGTTACATATGATGAAGGTGACTCTATCGAAGAAGAAAGTACTTCAACTAACGAAGAAGTTACTGAAACTGCTACACCAGTTGCTATAACTGTAGCTATTCCAGAAGAATTAACTACTAATGTTCCTGCTAACTTCACAAGAACTTACATCGTTGTAAGATCACATGAAGTAAATGGACAATATGTATCTACAGTATTAGATTCCGTAGTAGATGGAAATACAATTTCATTTGCATCAAATCAATTCTCTGATTTTGCAATCGTTGCAAAAGATGTATTAAGTAGTAATGTTAAATCAACTACAGCTATTAATGGTAAAAACGGAGCTATTACTGGCTTAGTAACAGGATATTATAGATATAAATTAGCTAACGGTGATTATACTTATACAAATGCAAAAGTATCATCATTAACAGGATTAGCTAATGGAACATATACACTTGCATACTCAAGTGATAATTCAAATTACGGAAATGAATTTAAAGTTGAAGTTGCTAATAAAGTTGTTGAAGAAACTACTAATAAACCAACAACTACAACACCAACTACAACTACAACTGCTAAACCTGCAGCAACACCTGTACAAACTGTTGTTGCTACAGCTACACAAACATTGGCAGTAGGTAATAGTGCAGTATCAACTGATGGTGCAACTGTAACATTATTAACAACAAACACAGTATCTTATAAAAACAAAGCTACTAATGCTTCTACTTTATCAGTACCAAGCACACAAGTAGTTAATGGTACAACATATACTGTTACAGCTCTTAAGGGAGATGCATTCAATGGCTATAAGATTAAAAAGGTAACACTTGCTAATACTATAACTAAAATTAATGCTAAAGCATTCTCAGGAGATCATAAGTTAACTTACATTAAGATTAATTCTAAAACTTTATCTATCTCAAGTACTGCTTTCAAAGGTTTAAAAAGCAAGGAAAAGAAGAAGATTAAAGTTGTAGTAAGTAAGAATATGTCTAAAAAGAACTTTAATGCATTAAGAACTAAATTAGTTAAATTAGGTTTAAAGAAATCTAATATTACTAGAAAATAATATTGATTAATTTGATGGTAAGAATTAATTGAATAAAATAGATCCCAGAGGTTATCCTCTGGGATCTTGTTTTATATAGTATTCTAAATAAATGTATTTAAGGTTTGAGACAGCCAATTGGCACTACATATATACCATCTTCTCTTTGATAAGCGTATTTGTCTGTTCCGGTTAATATCATCTTAAATGAAGGTGATAACATTTTTGAAATATCTATTTTGTTTTCTAATGCAAGTAAGTTTTTTGATCCTTCATTAATTAATTTATCACCACCCAATTTAATTTCTATTAAACCATAATTTCCGTCTCTTAAGTGTATTACGCAATCACATTCTAATCCTGAATTATCACGAAAATGATATAACGAGCCTCCTAAACTTTCTGCATATACCCTTAAATCTCTTATGCACATTGTTTCAAATAATAGTCCAAATGTATTTAAATCATTGATTAAATCATTTGGACCAATTCCAAGTGCAGCTGCAGCTATAGCGGAATAGTAAAATCTCTTGTATCTGATGTTCTAATTGAGGTTTTGGAACGTAAGTTTGGATTCCATGATGGCATATCTTCTATTACAAATATGTTTTTCAATGCTTTTATATATGACGATACCGTTTCATCTGTAAACTCCAATTCATTAGTACTTATATCTTTAGCGATTTGTGTCATACTGATTTGTGATCCTTGGTTTCTCGCATATGATCTCATAATTCTTCTAGCTCTTTCAGGATTTCTTCTAACATTATCAACAGCTGAAATATCAGAGTTAACTATGCCATCTAGATAATCGTAAGCAGTTTCTAATGCAACATCGCTATTGTCATCTAAAATATCTGGCCAACCTCCTCTGCAAACTAGAAATGATAAATCCTTAATATTCAACATGTTTATACCCTGGATGTTTTCTTTCTGATCAAATATATCTTTTAAACTGACTTGACCATTAGACTCGCCGGATTCATATAAACTCATATTACGCATAGTTAGCCATGCAAATCTACCGGTACCGGTATGAGAAATTTTTGAAATATCAGCAGGAACGGAAGAACCTGTTAATATGAATTGACCTTTACCTTCTCTGTGGTCGACCGTAAATCTAACAGCATCCCATAATTTGGGGGCTAATTGCCATTCATCAATTAATCTAGGTGTATCGCCTTCCAATAATAGTGAAGGTGATATATCAGCAAGAAGCAAGTTTTGTTCTCGAGTTTCAGGCTCATCCATTTAGATGACTGACGAGCAGTTGTAGTTTTACCACACCATTTTGGCCCTTGTATTAGAACAGCGCCTCTTCCTTTTAATTTCCTAGCTAATATATCATCTACTAATCTTGGAATATATTGTTTCATAGAACTTCACCTCTAACTCATTATACTATTTCGGTAATTTTATAAATTATCAATCAAAAGTTTTAATCGGTAACTTTAAAAAAATTAATCGGTAATTTTTGTAAAAATTGATCGGGAATTTGCAGAAAATTGCCTATTAACTAAAAAATTTAACTTTTGTATATATTCAATATATGTTATTGTGATTTAAGATATCTATATGGTACTAGATAGATCATCTTCCTTTTTTATCAATATACATCATATTAAGTTCCTAAATCTTCTAAAGTACAACTTTAGAAAGCTCGATGTTCTATAATTAATAAATGAGATGATAAAGTTGCTAACTTGGTTTAAGTTATTACTAATTATTATAAAGATTGTATAATAA
>R03__coassemble_442_pt1 | contig 24168 bp, 23 predicted proteins | sample R03__metabat2_low_PE_061 | metagenome-assembled genome bin R03 | reverse complement strand
GTTAAATATAATAAAGAAAATGGTAGCATAAAAATAGATATAACAAAAGAAATCAATTCAATCAAAATAGTAATCAAAGATACAGGAATAGGTATTCCTGTAAATGATCAGTCTAGAATTTTTGAAAGATTCTATAGAGTAGATAAAGGAAGAAGTAGACAATTAGGTGGTACAGGTCTTGGTTTAGCTATTGTTAAACATATTGTATCCCATTATCAAGGAACAATCACTTTAGAAAGTAAAGTAGATGAAGGAACTACCTTTACTATTTTACTACCCAATTTGTAAAAGCTCCTTGAAATATAGTGAAACTGGCCATAAGAACTGCTCAAACTCACACAAATTATTTTATAATTGAGTATATGATAACGATTAGATATGTTATAATATTGACGGATAGAAATATCCATACATCGGAGAACCATAGCCTGAGTTGGAGTTACTACATCGGAGAACCATAGCCTTAGTTGGAAATGTCAGAGGAATTCTTATATAGAATTCCTCTTTCTTATTCTATAACATTTTCTACCTTTTTACTTTTATTCTTTTATTGAATTGAAATGTACTATTGTGTATAATTGTATACAATTGTGTAGGAGGTAGAAATATGAATTTAGCGTATAAAGTATTAAGTGCACATTTAAAAGAAGGAACATTAACTGCTGGAGAATCTATTTGTATTGGGATTGACCAAACATTAACTCAAGATTCTACTGGAACAATGGCTTATCTTCAACTTGAAGCAATGGATGTAGGCCATGTGGAAGTAGAAAAGGCAGTAGCATATATTGATCATAATATGTTACAAACTGGATTTGAAAACATGGATGATCATGAATTTATTAGAAGTGTCGCAAAGAAACATGGGATTACATTCTCTAAACCAGGTAATGGTGTATGTCACCAATTACAATTAGAAAACTTCTCTAAGCCTGGGAAGACACTTGTAGGAAGTGACTCACATACACCTACTTGTGGTGCTATGGGAATGATCGCTATCGGTGCTGGTGGACTAGATGTCGCAGTCGCAATGGCAACTGGTAAATATTATTTAAATTGTCCTAGTGTTATTCAAATTAACTTAGTAGGAAAAAGAGCACCTTGGGTATCCGCAAAAGATATCATTTTAAAAATCTTACAAGAACTATCTGTAAAAGGTGGTGTAAATAAGATTGTAGAATATACAGGTGAAGGATTAAAAGAATTATCACTTACAGATAGAGCAACTATTTGTAATATGGGAGCTGAACTTGGAGCAACTTGTTCCATCTTCCCAACAGATGAAATCACTAAAGCTTATCTTCTTCAACAAGGAAGAGAGGAAGATTATGAAGAACTAAAAGCTGACGAAGATGCAACATATGATGAATACTTAGAAATAGATCTAAGTACACTTGTACCAATGGTCGCAAAACCTCATTCACCAGATGCAGTTGTAGATGCAAAAGAATTAGAAGGAATGCATATTAACCAAGTAGTCATTGGAAGTTGCACAAACTCTTCACTTCCAGATATGATGCGTGCAGCTAAGATATTAAAAGGTAGAAAAGTATCTGAACATGTATCACTTGTTATAGCACCTGGTTCATCAAGCATTTTAGCAATGCTTGCTCAAAATGGTGCTTTAACTGATATGGTACATGCAGGTGCTAGAATCTTAGAATGTGGATGTGGACCATGTATTGGTATGGGGCAAGCCCCATTATCAAAAGGGATTTCACTTCGTACAATCAATAGAAACTTTAAAGGTAGATCTGGCACAAATGATGCAGGTGTTTATTTAGTATCACCTGAAGTTGCTGCATTATCTGCTATTAAAGGATACTTATCTACAGAATTTGAAGAAGATATGTATTTAGAGGATGTGCCTAATACACCATTTATTAAAAATACTAACTTCTTTATTAATGAATATGATCCTAATACTGAAGTATATATGGGACCAAATATTAAACCAGTACCTAGAGGAGAAGCGTTAAAAGATACGATTGAAGGTAAAGTTGTATTAAAAGTAGGAGATAATATTTCTACAGATGATATTGCACCTAGTGATTCTAAATTATTACCATTTAGATCTAATGTCCCTCATTTAGCAAAATTCTCATTCTCTAAAGTAGATGCAGGATTCTATCAAAGAGCCATTGATAACCATGGTGGATTTATCGTAGGTGGAGATAACTATGGTCAAGGAAGTAGTAGAGAACATGCTGCTTTAATTCCTAATTACTTAAAAATTAAAGCAGTGTTCGCAAATAGCTTTGCAAGAATTCATAGATCTAACTTAATTAATAACGGTATCTTACCATTAGTATATGATGTAAAGGATAATGATTTCTTTAATGATCAAGATAACTATGAGTTAGTAAATTTATTAGATGCTGTTAAAAACAATAAAGATGTAGAAGTGAAAAATACAACAAAGAATACATCATTAACTGTTAAGTTAACATTAAATGATAGAGAAAAAGTAATGATACAAGAAGGTGGCTTATTAAATGCCATTAAAGGAGGAAAATTCTAATGAAGGCTGTATTAATTCCTGGCGATGGTATCGGTAAAGAAATATCTAAAAGTGTAGAAGATATCACAAAAGCAATGAATCTAGATATCGAATGGGTAAAATATAACGCAGGTGCTGAATATGCAGATACAACACCAGTTGGAAATAAGCAAGTATTTGAAGATGGGTTAGTAGATGCCATCAAAGAATATAAATGGGCATTAAAAGGGCCTACCGCAACACCTATTGGCACTGGATTTAGATCAGTGAATGTAGCACTTCGTCAACAATTCGCTACTTATGCTAATGTAAGACCTATTAAAAGTTTTAAAGGTATCGATACAAAATATGAAAATATCGATTTAGTCATGATTAGAGAAAACACAGAAGACCTATATAAAGGTATTGAATATATGGTTAATGATAATATGGCTAATGGGATTAAATTAATCACTAGAGAAGCAAGTGAAAAGATCTGTAGATATGCTTTTGAATATGCAGTGAAAAATGGTAGAAAGAAAGTCACTGCCATCCATAAAGCAAACATCATGAAATTTACTGACGGTTTATTCTTAGAAGCATTTAGAGATGTTGGAAAAGATTATCCAGATATCGAAAAACAAGAAGTCATCGTTGATAATATGTGTATGCAACTTGTAATAAGACCTGAAACATTTGATGTACTTGTAGCACCTAACTTGTATGGCGATATAGTATCTGATTTATGTGCAGGACTTATTGGTGGACTTGGATTTGCGCCAAGTGGGAACATCGGTGATGAATATAGAATTTATGAAGCAGTTCATGGTAGTGCACCTGATATTGCTGGAAAGAATATCGCAAATCCTAGTGCACTATTACTAGCATTTGCATTAATGTTAGAAGCATTAGGAAAACAAGATGATGCCAACAAACTAAGAGATGCTTTAGGAAAAGTTGTAGAAGAAGGAAAAGTAGTTACACCTGATATTGGTGGTACTGCTACAACGACTGAATTCACTCAAGCTATTATCTCAAAATTATAGGAGGACGATCTATGCCATCACATAATTTGTTGGAGGAACCAGCTAAACAATCTTTATCTAAATCAATCTTTAATTTATTACGTACACGTATATTAAATGACGAATATGATAAAGGAGATAAGCTAAATGAATTAGCTTTATCAAAAGAATTACATATTTCCAGAACACCTGTAAGAGAAGCATTAAAAGAATTAGAATCTGAAGGATTAGTTGAATCTATTCCTAATAGAGGTGTATTTGTGAAAGGATTCTCACCTAGAGATATCGATGATTTGTTTGAAATAAGAGTGATGTTAGAGGGCCTTTCAATTAGACTTGCAATAGAAAGAATGGATGAAGCTCATTTAAAACATATTCAAGAAATATTTGAATTAATGGAATACTATACTTATAAACAAAACTTTGAAAAAATTAATCAACTAAATATAGAGTTCCATGAAGCTATTTATTCTGCAACACAATCACAATATCTTGAACAGTTATTATCTGATGTACACTTCTATGTTTCAGTTACATCAAGGCATTCAATTATGCGTTATGAAAGACTAGAAACAGCTCTTGCTGAACACAAGGAAATATTAGATGTGATTATTAAAGGTGATAAACAACAAGCGGTTAAAGTAATCCAAAATCATATACGTACAACACAAAATTTAGTAAGAAAATATTACGAAGAAATAGAAAATAAATAGTCAAATACTATAAATCTTGCAATTTCAATTTTTATTTGTAGAATAATATTTGAGGTGAAAAACATGGCAATCAAATTAAGTCCTAAAAAAATATTAAACAAACAATTTCAAGTAGATTTCAAAGGATATAATCCTACAGAAGTTGATGCCTTCTTAGATCAAGTAAAAGCAGACTATGAAGAATTCGCACTTATGTTAAATGATTCTTACGAAAAAATTGAAGCATTAGAAAATGAAGTGAAATCTTTAAAATCTGATAAAGATAACTTGAAGAGAGAATTAGAAATCTTATCTGAACAAAATGCATCAAGAGAAGAAAGTTTAGTTCAAAATGTAGATTTACTAAAGAGAATCTCTAACCTAGAAAAAGAAGTATATAAAAATAAATAATACTCACGAGAGCTGATTGCTGGTAACAGAGGAAAGTCCAGGCATCCACATTCTGAGATGAATGTAGTGATTGTACCTAACGAATCAATAAGTTAGGGTAGTAGAAATACTAACGACCGAACAGGCCTAAGGGAAACTATGGTGAATGTTCATAAAGTGCCACAGAAACAATTCTTTTCGAAAGAAAAGCTGAAAAGAGGTAAACTCTGCAAGGATGAAACCCAAATATTGGTAGGGGAATCGATGAGATAGAAATGAATAGATCATCGGACGTATATTACGTAGATAAATAATCGGCTGAAAAACAAAACTTGGCTTATCAGAGTGAGTACATTAGAAGTATGTAAATACTTCTTTTTTTATGTCTTATTCTTGTATTAAAGCCTTATTTATGGTTTAATTAACTTGTAATTTTGTAGCGTTTTGGAGGCCTATAGATGGATAACTTAGGGCAATATATTAAAACAAAAAGAGAAAGCTTAAATTTGTCAATTGAACAAGTTTCAGAAATGACAAAGTTATCATATGCAGTTATTGAAGATATCGAAGAAGGAAGATTTGATCGATATCAAGGTGAAGAAATGTATGTTAAAGCATATCTTAAAAAGATTGGTGAAGCATTAAACCTTGATATTGATGGTATGACTTCAACTTACCTTGGATTAACTCAAGAGCTTAAGGAAACTGAATTGCAAGAAGCTCTAGAAAAAGAGCAACAAGAAAAAGAACGTATTCAACAAAGAAATAAAGTTTCTTTAGATGATGTAAAGATCAAAGTTCCAGAGTTTACTAAAAGCCAATCTGTATACACAGATGATCGTACATCTAAATATGTACAATCAGCAATTGTAGTAATCATTATTCTTGCGATCATCGGTGTATGTTTCTATGGCATTATGAGTACTAAAAACAATGTAGAATCACCAAGTTCATTCTCTTCATCACAAGAAACAAATGTAAAAGATAATTCAGATGATACTGAATCAAATGAAGATACAAATACTGTATTAACTGATGATATTACTATTGTAAGAAATGGTACATTGGATTATAGTGTAACACTTCCTACTAATACTGAATCAATTGTATTAAAGATAGAATTTGGATGTAGAAGTTGGAGTACGTTATATGCTGATGAAGTAGCTGTAGATACTTTCGAACAAAGATTATATTCTAAAGGTGAAACAGTAGAAATCACACTAGATACAACGACAACTCAAATCTTTAGATTACATAATGGTTATAACTTAGAAAATAAATACTATATCAATGATGTAGAAGTACCACAAGTAGATGATTTAACAAGTGTTGGTGATGTATATTTTAGAATCACTAATAATCAAACTACTGATACAACAACATTAGATAATACAGATACTACAACAAGTGAGGTAACAGAATAATGAATACACCTAACAAACTTACAACTGCAAGATTATGTCTTGTGCCAGTATTTATTTTCGTATACTTATATCCATTTAGTAGCATTTGTAATATACCTGAATTTACTATTTTAGGTGCGAATCTTACATTAATTGATTTAATACTTGCGTTTATATTTATTATTGCAAGTATTACAGATTACTTTGATGGTAAGATTGCAAGAAGAGATAATTTAATTACGACATTTGGTAAGTTCGTAGATCCAATTGCGGATAAGTTATTAGTAAACTCTGCATTATTATTACTTGCTTACTCTGGAAAGATTCATATCTTAATTGTAATCATTATGATTTCTAGAGATACAATTGTAGATGCAATTAGATTACTCGCAAGTAATCACAATCAAGTATTAGCTGCAAGTATTTATGGTAAAGCTAAGACAATGACTCAAATGATCGCAATTGTCTTATTACTATTAAATAACATGATTTTTGCGTTAGTTGATTTCCCTATGGCTTCACTTTTAATTACTGTAGCCGCAGTTATTAGTGTCCTTAGTGGTGTTGACTATTTCGTTAAAAATAAAGATTATATTTTGGAGAGTATGTAATGCAAGAATTAGCTGAAATACTATTAAAAAATAATATTTCAATTAGTTCTGTAGAAAGCTTTACAGTAGGCTATTTCGCAAATACCGTAGGATCTATTCCTGGTATTTCAAAAGTCTATAAAGGCTCTCTAGTGAGTTATGCAACCGAAATTAAAAGAGATGTTTTATCTATAGATCAAAGTATCATAGATAATTATGGGGTTGTCTCTAATGAGGTTGCATTATTAATGGCAAAAAGGGGTCAAAACATGTTTGGCTCACAAGTTTGTATTTCTTTTACAGGTAATGCTGGACCTAGCGTAATGGAAGATAAACCGGTAGGACTAATATTTATAGGGATTGTTTTTGCAGATAGACAATATACCTATGAATATCACTTCAGTGGGAGCAGGGAAGAAATCAAACAACAAGCTGTTAATAAAGGTATTGAACTTCTAAAAGAAGTGATTACTGACTAACTCACACTTTTAAATTTTAGGAGGTAATATATGGCTACTAAAGTAGAATCGCCAAAAACAGATAAAGATATTGCATTAGAAGATGCAATTAAACAAATTGAAAAACAATATGGTAAAGGTTCGGTAATGAAGCTTGGAGAAAGACCACATCTAGATGTAGATGTTATACCATCAGGATCTCTAACATTAGATGCTGCACTTGGTATTGGTGGATATCCAAAAGGAAGAATTATTGAAATCTATGGACCTGAATCTTCAGGTAAAACAACACTTACATTACACGCCATTGCAGAATGTCAAAAACAAGGTGGTAGAGCTGCATTTATTGATGCAGAACATGCGATTGATCCAGTATATGCAAAAGCATTAGGTGTTGATATTGATGAATTAATCTTATCTCAACCAGATTCTGGTGAACAAGCATTATCAATTGCTGAAACATTAGTTAAATCTAATGCAATTGATATTGTCGTTGTTGACTCAGTTGCTGCACTTGTTCCACAAGTGGAATTAGATGGAGAAATCACTGACCAACAAATGGGTCTTCAAGCAAGACTTATGTCTAAAGCATTAAGAAGACTATCAGGTTTAATGGATAAAACAAACTGTACAATCATCTTCATTAACCAATTAAGAGAAAAGATTGGTATTATGTTTGGTAATCCAGAAACGACTACTGGTGGTAGAGCATTAAAATTCTATGCATCGGTTAGAATTGAAATTAGAAGATCTGAAGCCTTAAAACAAAATGGTGAAATCTATGGAAATAAAGTAAATATTAAAGTTGTTAAAAACAAAGTTGCGCCACCATTTAAAACTACTTCAACTGATATCATTTATGGTAAAGGTATTGAAAAAGTTGGAGAAATTATTGATTTAGCAGCAGAACATGATATCTTAGATAAATCTGGTGCTTGGTATGCTTATAAAGGTGAAAAAATTGGTCAAGGTAGGGAAAATGTTAAAGCATATTTAAATGCGAATCCTGATATCTTAGACGAAATCGAAACACAAGTTAAAGATGTATTATTCAATTCAAACAAAGAAGATGAAGAAGTCACTGAATAGTGACTTCTTTTCTTGTGTATAAGAAAAGAGGAATCGATTGATTCCTCTTATTGGTGTTATTTAGAATTAGCAGCTTTGATTGTTTCTTTTTCTTCTTTTGTTTTCTTAGTAGTAACAATCTTAATTGCACGTTTCATTTGATAAGGTAAGATCTTCTTAAACTTATCTTCAGCAACTGTCATTTCACTACATTCTGGCATATCTCTTTCTAAGTGAATTGCATCAAATTCACACTTAGTTGTACATATACCACATCCGATACACTTATTAGGATCTACGATTGTAGCACCACAACCTAAACATCTACTTGTTTCAATCTTAACTTGTTCTTCAGTAAATGCGATTGTGTTGTCTTTGAATTTAGATCTAACTTTCTTGTTGACACCTTCTTCTTGTCTTCCGGCATCATCATATCCTACAACTGAGATATTATCTTTGTCTAATTCATTGAATTCCCATTTATTTCTACCGATAGTCATATGACCACCACGAGCATATCTATGTAATGATTCGCTAGCAAACTTACCTTGAGCAATTGCATCGATTGCGAACTTAGGACCTGTATAAACATCTCCTCCAACGAAGATATCAGGTTCAGCAGTTTGGAATGTTAATGGATCAGCAACTGGACCATTTCCTCTACCAAATTCAACTTTTGTTCCTTTTAATAAGTCTCCCCATACAATAGCTTGACCGATTGCAAAGATAACTCTATCACATTCAATAGTGATTGTTTCGTTTTCATCATATTGAGGATTAAATCTTCCAGTTTCATCTTTAACAGCTGTACATTTCTTAAATACAATACCTGTTACTTTCTTACCGTCAGTTAATACTTCTTTAGGTCCCCAACCATTGTTAATTACAACACCATCTTCTTTAGCTTCTGTAATTTCTTCATCAGTAGCTGGCATTTCATCTAATTGTTCAAGTGATAATTGTGTTACTTCTTTAGCACCAGATCTAATAGATACTCTAGATGCATCAATTGCAACGTTACCACCACCTACAACAACTACTCTACCATCGTACTTAGTTTTACCAGTATTAGCTTCAGCTAAGTATTCAATAGCAGTCATTGTACCTTCAGCTGTATCGTTAGGGATACCAGGTCTTCTACCTGCTGAGCACCCAATTGCGATATAGAATGCTTTATATCCTTGGTCTCTTAAATCTTGGATAGTGATATCTTTACCAACTTCTACGCCAGTTTTGATTTCAACACCCATTTCTTTCATAACTTCGATTTCAGCAGCGATAACATCTTTTTCAAGTTTATATGATGGGATACCATACATTAACATACCACCTGGTTGTTTATTCTTTTCGAATACTGTTGGTGCATATCCTCTTTCAGCTAAATAGAATGCTGCAGATAAACCTGCTGGACCAGCTCCAATAATTGCAATCTTTTCAGGTAAACTATTTAAATGAATAGATCCTGGAATAACTTTCTTAGGAATATATCTTGTTTCAGCATTTAAGTCTAAATCAGCGATATATCTCTTAACTGAGTCAATTGCAACTGGATTATCAATAGTACCTCTAGTACATGCATCCTCACATCTTCTATTACAAACCCTACCACAAATAGCTGGGAATGGGTTTTGTTTTTTGATTAATGCTAAGGCATCAGTATATCTACCTTGAGCAGCCATCTTTAAGTAACCTTGTACTGCGATATGTGCAGGACAAGCTGTCTTACATGGTGCAGTACCTGATTTATGAGAGTTAATTCTATTATTATCTCTGTAATCAAAGTCATAGAATTGTTCACCCCATTTAATATGGTCAGGTAAGATTTGTCTTGGATATGTTAAATCTTTACCAGATTTATCACATAATTTTTGTCCAAGTCTTGTAGCACCTGCTGGGCAATATTCAACGCATCGTCCACAAGCAACACACTTATCTTTTTCAACATGTGCGACATAAGCACTTCTTGACATATTAGGTGTGTTGAATAATTGTGAAGTACGTAACGCATTACAAATGTTGATATTACAGTTACAAATACCGAAAATTTTGTTTTCACCATCAATGTTAGTGATTTGATGTACAAAACCATTTTCTTCACCACGTTTTAAAATAGCTAATGCTTCTTCTTTAGTAATATCGTGTCCTTTACCAGTTTCTCTACAGTAATCCGCAAAGTCACCCACACCGATACACCAACCATAATCATCATCAGCACATCCATCTCCAACAATCTTTCTACTAGCACGACATGAACAACGACCAACACCAATGTGTCCTTCGTATTTATCTAACCAATAAGATAATTTTTCAATATCCATTGCTTTATTTTCAAGAGAGATTGCTTGTTCAACTGGAATGACATGCATACCAACACCAGCACCTCCTGGAGGTACCATTTGAGTAATTCCTTTAAGAGGAATGTATGTCATTCTTTCAAAGAATCTAGCTAAGTCTGGATGATCTTCTAGTCTATGGTTGCTGTAATCATTAACATCTGGTTGTTCTTCCATATTGAATAATTCAGCACTACCTGGCACAAACATAGGAAGAATATATCTTCTTTCTGATTGTGGTGCAGTTCTACCATTATGGTCATAATGGTAACCATAATCATATTCTAATAAACCAACATAACTCATTTCTTCAAGTAGTTTTTCAAATCCTTCTTCACCTAATTCGGCTACTTTATCAGGATTTAAATCACACATTTCTTTAAATGTGTAATGTTGTCTTTTGTTCATTGTTAAACCAACTTCGGCCATTTCTTCAGTGACTATTTCAGCAAGTCCCCAGTATTCAGGGTCTTCAACTTTAACACCAAATAACATATGTCCGGCAACATCGGTAATCTTTTTACCTAATGCAATAATCTTTTCACTAGGTTTTTCATCTTTACCATGTCTTGGTTCGTAATGATCATAAAATTCAAAACCGTTAGACATAATTGTTCTCCTTTAAAATACATAGTTTTAATTACAATTATTGTATCATAAAAAAGGCACTTAGAAAATAAGCACTTTTTTATGAGTTGTTTAAGAATGATATTGAGATTTTGTCTTAATTCTTTATAATAAAATAAGTCATGAGGTAACTATGAGTACAAAAGAAGAAATAGAAAGAAGTATTATAAAAACATATAGAAAGAATATTTGGCGTAAGTTTACAAAAGCCATTAACGAATACGACTTAATACAAGACGGCGATCACATCGCCGTATGTATTAGTGGTGGGAAAGATTCGATGTTACTTGCAAAACTATTTCAAGAATTATCAAAGCATGGAAAACATAATTTCGAATGTATATTTCTAGTAATGAATCCTGGATATAGTGAAGCAAACATTGAAAGAATACATGAGAATGCGAAACTTATGGGTATTCCTATTACAGTCTTTGAAACAAATATCTTTGATTCAGTAGACAATATTACTGATTCTCCTTGTTATTTATGTGCAAGAATGAGAAGAGGATATCTATATGCAAAAGCTAAAGAATTAGGATGTAATAAGATTGCTTTGGGACATCATTATGATGATGTTATAGAAACAACCTTAATGGGTATGTTATATGGTAGTCAAATACAGACTATGATGCCAAAACTTCATAGTACTAACTTTGAAGGGATGGAGTTAATAAGGCCAATGTATCTTATAAGAGAAAAGGATATCTTATTATGGCGTGATCATAATGATTTACATTTCTTAAACTGTGCATGTCATTTCACTGAATCTATAGAAAAGAAAGATACAGAAACTACAAGTAAACGTAAAGAAGTGAAACAGTTAATTGCATCACTTGCATCAAAAGATCCATGCATCGAACAAAACATCTTTAGATCAACAGAGAATGTAAATTTAGATACATTGATTGCTTATAAGAAAGATGGCGTAAAACACCATTTCTTAGATACATATAACGAAGAAAAAAACAAGTGATTACACTTGTTTTTTTGATTTGATATACATTAATTATATTTTTGACAAAATCAATTGTTTTTATATTGTATTTTTGACAAAATCGTTTAATTTAACTATGTATTTTTGACAAAATGATATATAATAGATTCAGGTGATTATATGGAATTAGAAAGAAAAATCAGTCATAATATTATAAAGTGGTATAAAGAATCTAATAATGCCTTATTAATAAAGGGTGCTAGACAAGTAGGTAAGACATATATTATTCGTTCTACACTAAATAATTTAAATGTTAATTATATTGAGATTAACTTAATAGAAACACCTTCTGTTATTAGTTTATTTAATTCTTTTAATACAATAGATGAATTAATAATGGGTTTATCTATTGTGACAGATAAACCCATTATTAAAGGTGAAACTGTTATATTCTTAGATGAAATACAAATATTTAAAGAAATAATTACTAAGATTAAGTTCCTTGTTGATGAAGGTAGTTTTAAATATGTTTTAAGTGGGTCTTTATTAGGCATAGAGCTTTATAATATAGAATCTGCACCTGTAGGTTATTTGACTACTTATACAATGTATCCTCTAGATTTCGAGGAATTCTTACAAATCATAAATATTACAACAGATATAATTCATTATATCAAATCATGCTTAAAGGATGAATTGCCTATTATGGATACAATTAATGACAAGATGTTATCCTTATTTAAACAATATTTAGTTGTGGGTGGTATGCCTCAAGCGATTACGAAATTTGTAGAAACACATAACTTAAATGATGTATTAGAAATTCATCATGATATTGTCTACCAATATAAGTTGGACTTCACAAAGTATGAAACAAATGATAAGAAATTAATGATTTCAAATATCTATGATTTAATTCCTTCTGAATTATTGAAGCAAAATCGTAGGTTTATTATATCTGATTTAAAACAAGGACTACATTTTAACAGAATACAAAATTCTTTCTTGTGGCTAGAAAAAGCAGGCGTTGTACACACTGTGTATAATGCGACTGAACCACGACTTCCGTTAAAATTAAATCAAAAACAAAGTTTATTTAAACTTTATTTATCTGATATTGGTCTCCTTACAAGTATATATGGTATGGCTATAAAAGGTAAAATATTGAACAATGATTCAGACTTTAATAGTGGTGGATTATATGAAAATGTTGTGGCAATGCAATTAGCTAGTAAAGGATTTGATTTGTATTACTACAATTCAAATAAATTAGGTGAATTGGATTTTGTGATTGAATTAAATAATAAAATCACGCCTATAGAAGTAAAGAGTGGTAAAGATTATACATTACATTCTGCACTTAATAATTGTTTGAATAATAAACAATACCAAATAGATCTAGCTATTGTATTTGCGAATACCAATATAAAGAAAGTTAATAAAATACTATATTTACCTGTCTATATGGTATCTTTTATAGAAAATAATTCTATGAGTAACCCTATAATAGATATTATAGAATTTTAATGATATATTGATTCTAGAGAGGACAATATAAGGTCTAGAAAGCTACATGTATCGAACAAAATATCTTTAGATCAACAGAGAATGTAAATTTAGATACATTGATTGCTTATAAGAAATATGGTGTAAAACACCATTTCTTAGATACATATAATGAAGAAAAAAACAAGTAATTACACTTGTTTTTTTATTTTGTTGCTAAAGTAATAAAAATTCCCTCGGAATTTAGTAGAAATTTATTACAATCATAAAATTAAACATATCTACTTCTTATATCAACTGACCTGCTCTAATTAAAAAACCTTTATTGTAAACGTTTAAAATTATGTTATAATGTCACATGTGTAAAAATGCACAATAAAAACACAGGAGGAATACTTATGGATTTAGTTAAAGTATTGTCCTATGTTCTTGCAGTATGCGTTGGTGCTATTGCTTACTTAGTATTCACAAAATTAAGAATCTCTAAAGCAAACTTAGATGCTAGTAAGATAGTAGAAGAAGCCAACATGAAAGCTGACAATATAGTCAAGGAAGCTATTCTCGATGCTAAAACTCAAGCTTATGAATATAAGCTTGAAGCTGAAAAAGAAATAAAAGAACAAAGAGCTGAAGTTAATAACTTAGAAAATAAACTTCTACAAAGAGAACAAAATATTGATCGTAGAGATATCGCATTACAAGGTAAAGAAGATATCTTACAAGATCGTGCGAATGACTTAGACAGAAAAAGTGCAGAACTAGGCAAACTAGAAGAAGAACTTAGAAAGCAACTTGATTCTAAGGCAGAAGAACTAGAAAAAGTTGCGAAAATGTCTCAACAAGAAGCAAAAGATGAATTGTTTAAGATTGTTGAACAAAAAATGGCGAACGAAGTGACAGCTTATATTAAAGATCAAGAAGATGAAGCAAGATCTAAAGCATCTTTAATTTCAAAAGATATCATTTCAGAAGCAATCAATCGTTATTCTCAAGAAGAAACAATTGATAGAACTGTTAATGTTGTAGCCTTACCATCTGAAGATATGAAAGGTCGTATCATCGGTAGAGAAGGTAGAAACATTAGAGCAATTGAAAATGCAACTGGTGTAGAATTAATTATCGATGATACACCTGAAGCAATTACTATTTCATGTTTCAATCCTATTAGAAGAGAAGTTGCTAGATTATCTCTAGAAGCTTTAATTCATGATGGTAGAATCCAACCAGGTAGAATTGAAGAAGTCGTAGAAAAGACAAAGAAAGAATTAGATGAAGTCATCATGAAAGCCGGAGAAGATGCAATCTTCGAATTAGGTATTTCTAAGATGAATAAAGAATTAGTGAAGCTGGTAGGTAGATTAAAATACCGTACATCATATGGACAAAATGCTTTACAACATTCATTAGAAGTTGCGCATTTTGCAGGTATGATGGCTGCTGAATTAGGACTTAACCAACAATTAGCGAAACGTGCAGGTTTATTACATGATCTAGGTAAAGCAGTGGATCATGAAATGGAAGGATCTCACGTTGAATTAGGTGCTAAGTTTGCGAAGAAATATGGTGAAAATCCAACAGTTATTAATGCGATTGAATCTCACCATGGTGATGTTCCTACAACTTCTATTATTTCAGTATTAGTCGCTGCAGCAGATACATTATCAGCTGCTAGACCAGGAAGCAGATCTGAAACCATTGAAAACTATATCCAACGTCTAGAAAAACTAGAAGAAATCGCTAAAGATTTTGATGGTGTAGATAAGGTATATGCAATTCAAGCTGGTAGAGAAGTAAGAGTTGTGGTTAAACCTGATAAGGTGGATGATTTGGCTTCACATAAACTTGCGAGAGATGTTAGAGATAAGATTGAAAACGAATTGACTTATCCAGGGCATATCAAAGTAACTGTTATTAGAGAAGTACGTGCAAGCGAAATTGCGAAATAACATTAAGAGCAGATTTCAATCTGCTCTTTTAATATGTGGAAATATAAACAAATTTCTTATATAATGCATTTATAAATGAGGTAGTTATATGAATATATTATTTATTGGTGATATCTTTTCTACTCAAGGAAGAGAAATGGTTGAAAGATATCTACCAAAATTAAAAGAAAAATATAATATTGATTTAGTCATCGCCAATGCAGAGAATGCGACTCATGGAAAAGGGTTAATCAAAAAACAATATGATGAACTCTTATTCAATGGTATTAGTATTATGACTATGGGAAACCATACATTCTCTAAAAAAGAAATACTCAATTATATTGATGAAGCAGATCGATTAGTTGTCCCTTATAATCAACCAAAAGCACTTCCTGGAATTGGAAGTAGAGTGTTTGATATTAAAGGAAAGAAAGTACGTGTGACTAATTTGTTAGGTGTTACATTTATGGACCCTAAAACTTCTAATCCTTTTGAAGCAATCAATGAGATACTTGAAAATGATACAAGTGATATTCATATTGTAGATTTCCATGCTGAAGCAACAAGTGAAAAAGTATCATTAGGATATTATCTAGATGGTAAAGTCACTGCAGTACTTGGTACACATACACACATTCAAACAGCGGATGAAAGAGTATTAGATCAAGGTACTGGATATATTACTGATGTAGGAATGACAGGTCCATATACATCGGTAATTGGTTGTGATAAAGATACAATCATTCAAAGAAATATAGATGGCTTAATGCAACCATTTACTGTAGCTGAAGGTGAAGGACAATTACTAGCTGTCCTACTAAAAGTAAATAACGCAGGAAAATGTGAAGATATACAAAGAATATGTATAGATCCTAAGCATCCATTATAGTAAGTCCTTTATAGGACTTATTTTTTTTGCTAAAACATAAATTTATGCATTTCAAGTGCAAAAATCATTGTAAATTGCACTTGAAATAGTTAATATTTGTCTATAGGTGCAATTATGAATGTAAAAAAATAATACTACAAACTTAATAATGATGAATTTAATCGGTATTTAAAAGATTTAAAAACTAAAAGTACGACAATTCATTTCTTTAAAGATATAGACAAAGACTACTTCTTTGATTTTGATGATTATGAAATAAATAAATGTGTACTAGAGTTACATAAACTGCAACTAGAGTTGGATTATCTTTTTAATAACTTATCCACTCCTATGAAATATATGATTTATCAAAGTTGTTTATTAGATGAAATCCAATCAACTAATAAAATAGAGAATATCCATTCTACTAGAAATGATATATTTGAAATACTAAAAGATACAAAACATATTCATAATACAAAAATCATCTCTATTGTAAATAGTTATAAACAACTAGATAAATATAAAGATCTACAATTTAATTCTAAATTTATAAGACATATATATGATGAAATGATGAAAGATGCATATCAAAGTAAAAAAGATCATCCTGATGGCATTACATTTAGAAAAAAACAAGTATATGTAACAGATGGTATAAATAATGTACATCAAGGGTTTTATCCGGAGGATAAAATAGAAAAGGGTATGCATGAATTTTATGAATTAAATCATTTAGACATAGATATATATCTTAAAATAATCATTGCTCATTTTTTAATTGAAACCATCCATCCATTTTACGATGGTAATGGAAGACTAGGAAGAATCATAATGTCTATACAATTAAAAAATACAAGTGATACATTGTTGGCATATGTTGCTTCAACAATCATTAATAATCATAAATCAAATTATTATAAAGCTTTAGAAGAAGGAAGAGATATACATCAATTTGGTAATGTTAATGAATATGTATTAAAAATGTTAGAATTATTCATAGATGGCTTACATACAACACTGGATTCATTAAATGATCAATTAAATCAAATATCATCATGGTCAGAACTTGATTATATACACACAAAATCCCAAAAGAAGATTTATGAGTATTTATATATGTCTACTATTTTTACTTATTTTGGATTATCTATAGAGGAATTAATGGATTTTACTTCAGTAAGTAAAAGGACACTAATGAGTACATTAAGTATATTAAAAGAACATAATATGTTAGAAATAAAAAAATTAGGAAAGACAAATTATTATAAATTAAATATATAAAAGAAAACCCTTTCATTTTGTAGGGTTTTCTTTTATAATAGACTTATAGTTAAAAATAATATTGGAGGAAATAATAATGGCTAAATGTAAAATCTTAATGCAAACAGCTCAAGTACAAAAAATGATTGATTTCTTTGATGGATATTCAGATGACAAAATTGCATCTTGTAAATTCCTAGGTAAAAAAGGAATCAAAGCTGAAATGGAAGTTGAAACTGAATTAACTCCAGATGAAGCTGCTGGACATTTAAAAGGAGTATTTAAAGGAACTAAAGAAGGTTCTTTCTTATATTTCTCAATTCAACCAGACGGATTCTTTGGTTAAGATCATTACAGGGACATATGTCCCTGTTTTTTGTTTTGACAAGAAAAGCTTGAAATGTGAGTAAAATACGTTAAAACGAGACTAAATATATACTATAATTTAGCCACAGGAGGTGTTCACTATGAAAATAGTTCCTATGAGAGATTTGAAAGATACAGTAAAGATAGAAGAATTATGTAAAGATAACGATAAAGTTTTTGTGACAAAAAATGGTTATGGAAGACTTGTGGTGATGGATATAGATTATTATAAAGAAACTCAAGAAGAATTAGAAGAAGCTAGAGCTATATATGATGGTCTAAAAGAAATGCATGAAGGTAAAATAAAACCTGGTAAGCTAGTAATACAAAATATGAAGGAGAAATATGGGTTATAGTTATTTTTTTACTGATAAAGCAAGTAAAGATTTAGACGATATATTAGATTATCCTACTAATACTTTATCTAATAGGAAAGCATCAATTGAATTTTTTAATGCTTTAAGTAAACAAATTAACTTATTGTGTGATTTCCCTGAATCATCGACAATTGTTGAAAATAAATTTATTGATTTCTTTGAAATAAGGAAGGCTTTGATTAAGAAATACATTATGTATTATTACGTGAATCATTCGAATAAATCAATTTATATAATAACCATTAGACATTCGTTTGAAAATCAAGAAAGAATCATTAAAAAGCTATAAATGAATTAAAATAACAACCATAAGTTATGTTATTCACCGGTTTAAATTTAAATAACACTTAAACACTGGAAAGCATCGCTATATGCGATGTTTTTAATTTGCCTTTTATGTAGTATTTTATTATAATGCGTGTGGTGGTGAAATTATGAAAGACTACAGTGAATATTTTAAAGGACCAGACTTAAAGACAGCTAGACATAGAGGTCAAGATGATATTCATCATATCAAGGATGCCTATGAAATTCCTAGTGATATGATTGGTATTGGTAAAGGTCAAAAATACTTAGTAAAAACATATGGGTGTCAAGCCAATGAACGTGATGGTGAAACATTATGTGGAATCTTAGAAACATTAGGATACACACCTACAGAAGAAATACATGAAGCAAATGTTGTATTATTAAATACATGTGCAATTAGAGAAAATGCTGAAGAGAAAGTATTTGGTAAGATTGGTTATTTGAAGAAGTTAAAAAGATCTAATCCAAATATTATCTTTGGTATTTGTGGATGCATGGCTCAAGAAGAAGTCGTTATTAAAAAGATCTTAGAAAAGCATCCACAAGTAGATTTAATCTTTGGAACACATAACATCCATCGTTTACCAGTACTTCTAAAACAAGCCATGTTAGAAAAACAGATGGTTTTAGAAGTATGGTCTAAAGAAGGGGATGTTATAGAAAACTTACCAAGCCATAGAGCACATCCTTATAAAGCATGGGTCAATATCATGTATGGATGTAATAAATTCTGTACATACTGTATTGTGCCATATACTAGAGGAAAAGAAAGATCTAGACTTAAAGAAGATATCTTAGAAGAAGTTAACGAACTCATCAAAGAAGGATATCAAGAAATTACATTACTTGGTCAAAATGTTAACTCATATGGGAAAGATACATATGAAGATTATAGTTTTGCGAACTTACTAGAAGATGTCGCAAAAACTAATATCCCACGTATCCGTTTTACAACATCCCATCCTTGGGACTTTAATACAGATATGATTGATACAATCGCAAAGTATGATAATATCATGCCCGCAATTCACTTACCTGTACAATCAGGAAATAGTGAAGTATTAAAGAGAATGGGAAGAAGATATACAAGAGAAGAATATCTAACATTATTCGATGCAATCAAAACACGAATTCCTGATTGTACAATCACAACAGATATTATTGTAGGATTCCCACAAGAAACAGATGCACAATATCAAGATACATTATCTTTATATGATTATTGTGAATATGATTTAGCTTATACATTCATCTATTCACCAAGAGAGGGAACACCTGCTGCTAAAATGGAAGATGATATTGACTTTGAAACAAAGCAACAACGTTTATATAAGTTAAATGAACTTGTAACTGAAAAAGCACATAAACAAAATCAAAAGTACTTAGATACAATTGTAGATGTACTTGTAGATGGACCATCTAAAACAGATCCAAATGTGCTTACAGGTTATACAGCACATAATAAGTTAATTAACTTCACAGGAAATAAAGACCATGTTGGTCAAATAGTAAAGGTTAAAGTCACAAAAGCACAAACATGGGCTTTAACAGGTGAAGAAGTTGAATAAAGAAATAGAAACATGTGCTAAAAAATTAAATCAAGCTATTCTAGATGAGCCACTAGTAAAAGAATATAAGAAATATAAAGAAGAACTAGAGGCGCATCCAGAATTCTTAAAACAAGAAGCACAACTTAAAGACTTACAAAAACAAATCATTCAAACTAAGGATCGTGGAGAAGATACCTCTTTTTTAGAGAAAGAATACAACACGCTAAAAGATGCTTACTTCTCTCATCCAATCATCAATAACTATATGGTATTAAAGGAAGAACTAGATGACTTTCTAACAACCACCAATCATACAATCAATCAATATCTTCAAGATGAGTCATCATCTTGAAGATACCTTATTATTTAATTCATGGAGAAAATACAATGGAAGAAGAAATTATTAATCAAGATCAAGAAAAACAAGAACGTATTCAAAAATCTATTGAAGAAGGTCAACTCGTTACAGGTTTTCTAGAAGTAAGACCAGAAGGGTTTGGCTTTATTAGAAATGCAAACTACTTATCTTCACCTGATGATGTGTATGTCTCTCAAGCACAAATCTATCGTTTTAGATTAAAGACTGGAGACTTCATTACAGGATTTACTAGAGATAAAAAGGGAACAGAAAAGTTTAAATCATTAATGTATATTAAAGCAGTTAATGGTTATTCTGAAGAAGAAGCAAAAGCGAGAGTCCCTTTTGAATCATTAACACCAATATTCCCAACAGAAAGAATCAATCTTGAAAGAGAAGGGGTATTATCTACAAGATTTATAGATTTATTATCGCCTGTTGGAAAAGGTCAAAGAGGAATAATTGTTGCACCACCTAAAGTAGGTAAGACAACATTAATTAAAGAAATAGCGACAAGTATACTAGAAAACCATAAAGATATTCATCTATTAATTGTATTAATAGATGAACGTCCAGAAGAAGTCACAGATATGAAAGAAACAGTAGAAGGTAAAAACTGTGAAGTCTTATATTCTACATTTGATGAAGATCCTAAACGTCATAAGAAAGTATCTGAGATGGTTATAGAACGTGCAAAACGTTTGGTAGAACATAATGAAGATGTTGTCATCTTGTTAGATTCTATTACTCGATTAGCTAGAGCTTATAACTTACTTGAAACTTCAACAGGTAGAACATTATCTGGTGGGTTAGATCCTAACTCTTTATATTTCCCTAAACGTTTCTTTGGTGCAGCTAGAAATGTAAAGAATGGTGGTTCTTTAACGATTCTTTCTACTGCCTTAGTAGACACTGGAAGTAAGATGGATGATGTGATTTATGAAGAGTTCAAAGGAACAGGGAATATGGAACTTGTATTATCTAGAACACTTCAAGAAAGAAGAATCTTCCCAGCAATAGATATCGCAAAAAGTGGTACTAGAAAAGAAGAATTATTATTATCTAAAGAAGAATATAAAGCTTCTACATTCATTCATAGAATGATGTCTGACTCTAAGTCTCCTCAACAAGCAACAGATGATTTATTTATGTTGTTTAGACAATATAAAAAGAATAAAGATTTAGTTGAATATATAAATTCTATTCAAAAAAAATAATAAACTTAAAAAGAAGTATTAACGGTATATTTATGTTATTGCTTCTTTCTTTTTTTAGTATTCTATTTTTATTTTTATATTATTTTATTGATCAATAACCATTTTTTGTTACCTACGCGTCAATGATATTTAAATCGCGTAGGTAATCTAAATGTCTGTGTATCGTTACGACAGATTTGCCTGGCTATGTGAAATGAATGTTTATCTGATCATTTATCTACTCATTTTTAATGAGTAGATAAATAGAGACCTACAAATAAAATTAATTTTGAAGATCATGCTTTTATGTCTTTCTCACAAAAGTATGAGAACACTTAGGACATCTTACTTCTATTTTTCCTTTTCCTTTTGGTACTCTTAATATTTGACCGCATTTACTACATAAGTAGTATTGATTATATGAATCGTTCTTTCTTTTGTTTAGTAACAACTTAAAGTTAGTAATAGGTTTAATTAAACTCAGAAACTTACTATTTTCATTATATCTTTTATATATATTTCTAGAGAACATTCTATAGTACACAACAATTAGTAATACCCACATGATTGTATTAATGATGCTATTTCTTATAAATAAATTCATCATCATTAATACAAACATGATAGTAATTAAAAACTTATTAAGTGTATCTACACCATATCTACCTTGCATAAATCGATAAAACTTTTCTTTCATGTATATCACTGCCTTTCAAGTAGTTATCTTATATTTCAATTATAAACATTATGTGAACTAAAAAATAAAAGTTTGTTAAGATAGATGTATGAATGAAAATATTATGAATAAAACAATTTCATACTACAACAATCATTCCGATAAGTTCACAAACGATACCCAAGATTTATCTTTATCCAATGTATTAAATGAATTTATTAAATATCTACCTAATAATGCCTATATCTTAGATTTTGGCTGTGGCGCAGGAAGAGATACAAAAGCATTATTAAATGCTGGATATAAGGTAGATGCGATTGATGGTAGTGAAGAGATGTGTCGCAATGCATCTACCTATACAGGCATCAACGTTCAACAAATGTTGTTTGATGAATTAAATGATATCAATAAATATGATGGAATTTGGGCATGCGCTTCGATATTACATGTACCAAGCAAAGAATTACCTAGTATTCTTAGGAAAATGAGAGATGCTTTAAAAGAGGAAGGTGTCATGTACATCTCATTTAAATATGGTGATTTTGAAGGAATACGAAATAATCGCTATTTTACATATCTAAAAGAAGATAGCTTTAATGCAATATTAAAAGATATAAATCATTTAAAAATAATAAAAGAATGGATTACTAGTGATGTAAGAAAGGATAGAGAGGAAGAAAAGTGGCTCAATCTAATACTTCAGAAAAAATAAATAGTTATATACAAGACTGGCTATATATCATTGAAAACATGAACAATGATAATACTTATAAATTAGCTTGGGGAAGAGCTATCATTGAACATGTTTCAAGTATGAAAATGGTGGATGATGTAAATGTAATAAGATTTGAGTTAATCGCTAAGTACATGATTAAGTATTACTGGAATCAGTTATTCTTTTTCAATCTTAAACAATCACCCAATGATAAAAAACCACCAATACTTGTTCAAGATACCAATAAACTCATAGAGAAATACAAAGAACTAAGTCAAACGAGTATTCCTGAATGGTTCGATAAAGCAGAAACTGTATTACTCACTGATAAAGAGTATTACTATAAGATTATCGAACATTCAGCTAAAACACTTAAAAATGATGTTTCTTGGCGTTTTATGAATGCCAGCAAACAAACATATCCTCTGTATGATTTGAATACAGATTTACTTGAAATCGCGTTTACACGTGATCAAGTAAATCTTATTAAAGGGTATAGTTATGTGTTATCACAACTACTCAATTTTAAGTGGGCTCAGTTATTAGAAAAGTTTAATACAGCACCTAAGATAGCTTCTAAAGTAAGAGGTATCTCTGATGCTAAACTAAAAAGAAATGCTCTCACAAAATATAAAAACTTCTTGTTAGAACAATCTAATGGTCAAGCAATTGATTTCTATACAGGTAAAGTGCTTGATGAAGATGATATATCATTAGATCATGTCATACCATGGTCATTTATCTATAGTGATGATATATGGAATCTAGTATTTACTTCCAGAAGCAATAATTCATCTAAAAGTAATACAATACCTAGTGAAGAAACAATAGATAAACTAAAAAAGAGAAATGAAGAACTCTTTGAAATGTTAGAAGATTGTAAATATAAAAACGACTTACAAATAGCTATAGAGAATGCTTATGTAGATAAGTTCTATATGTCAATGAAGATGTAATGAATATAAATTGTTTGAAATCCAAACAAATGGTTTTAATTAACCTCAAATAAAAAAACTATATAAATTTTTAAATTAAAATGAACATATAAATCATATAT
>R03__coassemble_422_pt1 | contig 24941 bp, 21 predicted proteins | sample R03__metabat2_low_PE_061 | metagenome-assembled genome bin R03 | reverse complement strand
GTAAACGATTTACTTCCTTTAGATAATTTAGAAATAAATGTCTTTACAGGTTTAATTGTAAAAGTAAGTGTCTTACTTCCATAATATAAACCTTTACCTTTTACTGTAACTGAAGCTGTACCTACCTTCTTATTGTTGGAATAAGAAACTGTATAATAGCTACTAGATAATCCAGTAATACTTGGTTTTTTATATGAACCGTTGTATGTAACACTACTATAAGATAGTCCTAGATTAACACTATCTAATGATTGACCGTTATTAGATATATTAGAGTTAGTAATATTAGAACTAGTATGAATGCCAATTGTAAGCAGGTTATTTGTGATTGTAGAATTTGTGACATAATCCCATACTTCTAAGTCATACTTAGCACTACTAGAAATATTGTTATTTGAGACAGTACCAGTATAAGGATTATCCCAACTATCCCCTCTTACTTGAACGGCTGTATACTTACAATTAGTAACTGTATTGAGAGTAATATTTGTATTTGTGGATGCTTTTGCACGTATAAACATATAAGCATTATTACAGTTGTTAGAAGATACATTGACATGATCAAATGAATACATACTGATTGCATAACCTTGTAAGTTATTAAATGTATTATTTGTGATTGTAATATTACTTCCTTTGAATCCATATACATGGTGGTTTCCTACACCACCATGTACATTATCAAATGTACATCCAGTCACTGTGATATTACTACAAGCCGTATTATCAAAAGGATAAGTAGAACTTTCTCCTGTACTATTTGCTGCATCTAAATGAATGGCTTCCATTGATTTATATCTCGTTGCATCCCCTATAGTATAGGTTCCCCAAAAATCAGATGCAGATCCTAAATAACTCACTTGATTTTGAAAGCGAATATTAGAAAGTGTCATATTGTTAGAAGCGGATAAATTAAAGAAATGATTGCTGGCATTACTTACAGTCATATCTTTTATTGTGATATTTGTACAATGAGTGAACTTAAATATACCAGTTACATAAGTGGTATATGCATTTGTTGTTTGATACCAGTTTCCACCACTTATAGTGATATTAGATAATTGATTATATCCACCTATATCACAAGTATGACTTACACCATTACTATCTATATAAGTACTTCCATAACATTTACTACTACCATGTAAATGTCTTCCTCTTAACATATAACCTATTTCACAACTTGTGACAATATTCGTATTAGATGTAAGAATTAATGATGTATTTGAATATATACTTAATATAGCATCTATATTGTAGGTACCCTCTCCGATATAGACAACAAGTTGTTCATCACTATTTAGTGTTAACGCTTGATCTAATGCAGATTGAATCGCACTAGCATCACTGATATTATCATTAGCGACAGCCCCGTAATCTGCAACATTCACACTTCTAGTACTAGTCGCATAAGTAGGTACAACACTTATAAGTAATAAAGATAATGAAATTAATAATACTTTTTTAAACAATTTTTATATTCTCCTTAATTTAAAAGGAATCTATAGATTCCTTTTATGACTATTTTACCTTTACTTTAATGGTACGAGTAATACCATTCGCTTTAGCGTAAATCTTACAAGATCCTTTCTTTTTAGCAGTAATCTTACCATTAGAAACAGTAGCGACCTTCTTATTAGAAGTAGACCATTTTACTGTTGCACTTGGTGATGCTTTAGTAGTAATTTTTGTAGATTTTCCTTTTTTGATTGATACTGAGCTTTTAGAAACTGTAAATGTCTTATTTTTTACTGTTACTTTACAAGTAGCAGTTTTTACACCATTTACTTTCATTGTAATGGTTGCAGTCCCTTTTTTCTTAGCAGTCACTTTTCCTTTTGAAGAAACAGTCGCAACCTTCTTATTAGAAGATTTCCATGTTACTTTACCTGAAGATACACCAGAATATAATTGTGCTTTATTCCCTTTATAGATTGTCTTTTTAGTTGTAGCAGCAGTAACAGATTCATTTATAAGTAAGCCACATGCACAATAATATTGAGAGATACCAGTAGAGAGCATTGTAGGTTTAACTACAACTACCGTCTTAGCACTCTTATGTGTCATTGGCAATGTCTCTGTATAACTTGTAGCACATGTTCTACATAAATATGTAACTGTTCCATCTTTATGATAGCTAGCATTTGTTTGAGAATCTACTTTCCAAGTATGGTTTTGTCCTTTTTGTAAGTTAAATGATAATGATGAACCATTACTTGATACAACGACATTGCCTGATTCATTTGTGGTATAAACAGTTGTATTAGGTAAATCATGAATCACTTTAGGTCTAGGTTTATCTAAGACTGTATGGTCTACACCACATTGAATGACACAATATTGTGGAGAAGTATACCCGTAGAATGCATAATCTCCTGATTTATCACTATATGTCACAAAATCGTTATTACTATTGCCATGATGTACTGCATCTAATACTTGAGTTTTAAGTGCAGAACCTTGTTGGGATATTAAATGCTTTTGTTTTAAAACTTGTATATCACCTGTAAATAAGAATGAATTATTGCCATAATCTAATCTTATAACACTAGAAGTATTATTAATCGCTGATTCCATTAATTTAGAACCAGTTTTTTGTGTACTGTTTTCATTATAATGACTACTATTTAAATAATAGCCTTTATTATCATTTACATTTGATAATACTTTAAAAGTACCTTTTCCCCATGTCCAACTTGTATTTTGAGAAGGCATTTGACTTACAGAATATGTACCATCACTATCTTTAAATGTACTATTATATTCAGCAATCAAATTAAAGTAGGTTGCATAACTAGAATAATAGTTATAACCACATGTATATAAATGATCATATGAATATTTAGAGATGACTGAAATTAAACCACCTACATGATCTTGATGAGGATGAGTATTGATAATCGTATCAATATGAGTGACCCCTAAACTATCTAAATATCTTGTACATGCATTAGAATTCTTCGCAAATTGTGATTTTAAATATCCTAATTCAGCATTTGTCTTTACAGTATCATCAATTGATTTTACCTCTACTTCATATACTTCCGTATAGTCTTTAGAGTTTGTATCATCATATTTATTTTTTATGTCTGTAGTTGGTTCTGTAATTGTATCTGTAGAATCATCTACATCGTAAATTACAGTACCACTACTATCTTTTGTATTTACATAAGTATATTTATAACTTACAGTACATAACGTACTAAATGTGCCAGTATTTTTAGTCGTTATAGATAACTTTTTTGTATTAGTAATTGAAGGAAGACTTGATAATACATTCGTATTTGTAAGTGATGTTTTATCAGTATTTGTCCATAAATACGAAGGAGTAGTTGTTGTATCAAGGGTATAAGTGTCTACAACTGTACTACCATTATCATTTCTAGAAACAGTGAGTGTATCTTGGATATTGGCATCAAATGATAAGTCAGTGCTATAAGCAGGATATGTACTAATTTTCTTTTTTAAATCTACTGCAGGATCAGCTACTGTTGTCGTAGACGTTAAATCAGAAATTTGAGCAGCTTTAATACCATCTGTACCATTATTATATCTAGTTACTAATGCTGTTTTTATATTAGAATAATCACTTTTAATATAAGATGAAATACTATAATCACTTAAAGTATTTATTGGTAATGTTTGTGAGCTTGTTCCAAAGAAATACTTGTCATAACTTGCATTATAGTTATTCCCATAATGATTGCCATTACTATCAGTATCTCTATGATAATCGCTATAGTAACCACCATCGATTAACATGTTCTTACCATCACATTCAATATAAATACAATCTCCATTTCCTACTGAAATAAAGTGTACTTTTAATCCATTAGATAAAACACTACTAGTAGCTGATGTAGCTACCACATTTGTGATAAAAGTAAAACATACGACTAAACTTATAAAACAACTTTTAATAATCTTTTTCATTGTATTATACCCCCTCCGTTTAGTACCTCGATAATTATACTACTTAATAAAATATTATTAAATGAAAAACGTTAAAAATATCACAAGAATTTTTATTATTTTTTTCTTTACAAATTCTTATATATTGCATATAATTATTATTGCCTATGGCGGATGTGGTGAAGTGGTTAACACATCAGATTGTGGCTCTGACATTCGCAGGTTCGATTCCTGTCATCCGCCCCAATAGTATTTATAACAGTCCAAACATTTGGACTGTTTTTTTGTATAAGAAAAGAGGATGATTATTCATCCTCAAATAATAGTTCACCCTGAGTTTCAATGACTTTTTTCATCCAATCATAAGATTTCTTCTTATAACGTTTTAAAGTCCCGTTTCCTAAATCATCCATATCTACATAGATAAAGCCATATCTTTTCTTCATTTCTCCTGTAGATAATGAAACTAAGTCAATTGGTGCCCACATTGTATAACCTAATACAGGTACATGATCAATATTAATCGCTTTAACCATTTCCTTTAAATGATCTTTTAAGAATTTAATTCTATAATCATCTTCAACTGTACCATTCTTTAATTCATCTACTGCACCTAATCCGTTTTCTACAATGAATAATGGTTTTTGATAACGATCATAATATTCATTTAATACATATCTAAGTCCTAATGGATCTACTGGCCATCCCCATGGTGTGGATTCTAAGTATGGATTAGGATCTCCACCTACTGTACCATTAGGTGTATCTTTACTTACTGTATTACTTCTATAATAAGAGAATGATATAAAATCTAATGTACCTTCTTTTAATATTTGTTCATCTTCTAGTAACGAATAGATTTCTTTAACCCCTCTTTGATCATAGAGTGATTGTGTATATGAAGGGTAGTATCCTCTACTCATGACATCAATATAGAAATATGTTTGTCTTCTTCGATTTAGATGTGCCCATATATCTTCTGGTTTACAAGTAGCTGGATAGTGTGCACTAGAGGCATACATGGCACCAAATTGACTACCTGGCATCATTTCATGTCCTAATTTTACTGCTTTTGCGCTTGCGACAAACATGTTATGGACGGCATTATAATGTGTTTGATCATCACATGTATAGGTCCCACATGCTGCATAACCTTTCACCGCATTGATTTCATTAAATGTGAGCCAATACTTTACATCTTTTCCATATCTTTCAAATAATGTCTTACAATACTTTATATAACAATCTATCGTTTCTCTACCATACCAACCATTATACTTTTTAGCTAAATTGATTGGTAAATTATCATGATGTATTGTAACAAGTGGTTCCATATGATATTTCTTTAATTCACTAATAATATCATCATAGAATTGTAGTCCTTTTTCATTAGGGACCTCTTCTTCACCTGTTGGATAAATTCTAGTCCATGCGATACTAAAGCGATAAACGTTGTTGCCCATTTCGGCTAATAACTTTATATCTTCTTTAAAGTGATGATAATGATCAACAGCTTTGTGTGATGGGTAATATTCTCCCTCTACAATACATGGTTCTCCTCCCTCTTCTATTGAATCAGGATTAAAGAAAGAACTCTTTGCTTTTTTGATTGTGCCATCAGGCATTTTATAAGTAATGGATCTTGGATTTTCTACAGATCCATTTGTTTCTAAATCATGCGTAGAGAGCCCTTTATTATCTTCTAGATATCCTCCTTCAAATTGGAAATCTGCAGTAGCACCACCCCATAAAAAATCTTTACTTACTTTCATACTTTATACCTCTATCTTTCTAAGATTATTTTACTAGAATTACTTAAAAAGTTAAGATAAACCTTTTTAATTTTATAGATTGTCTTATATATGATACAATTATACTAACTTATATAGGGAGAAGTAATAATGAGTAAATATGTTATAGGACTTGATTATGGTACGCTTTCTGTAAGGGCGTTACTTGTCAATGTTGAGTCAAAAAAAGAAGAAGCAGTCAGTGTTTATGAATACCCACATGGGGTAATGGATTCTCATTTACCTAGTGGTAAAGTATTACCTGCTAATTATGCTTTACAACATCCTGATGATTATTGGCATGGATTAGTGAAGACGATTAAAGATGTTGTAAGTAAAAAACATGTATTACCTGAAGAAGTCATTGGTATTGGGGTTGACTTTACAAGTAGTACAGTAGTGGTAACGGATGAAAATGGTCAACCATTATGTAATAAAGAAGCATTCAATGATGAACCACATGCTTATGTGAAGTTATGGAAACATCATGGTGCAGAAGAAGAAGCATTAAAGATAGATGAAGTAATCAAAGAAAGAAATGAATCATGGATTTCTTTATATGGCGATAAGACAAGTAGTGAATGGATGATTCCTAAAATTGTAGAAACCTATAATAAAGCAAGAGAAGTTTATGATGCTTCTAGTTACTTTCTAGAAGCATTAGATTGGATTACTTGGAAATTAACAGGTACACAAGTAAGATCAGCTTGTGGTGCAGGATATAAAGCATTCTATCGTCATGATACAGGTTATCCTTCTAAAGAATTTTTTAAAGCCATTGATCCAGGTCTAGAAAACTTAGTAGAAGATAAACTCAATGCGCCTATTAAATCCATTGGTGAGGTTGCAGGTTATTTAACTTTAGACAATGCATCATTACTTGATTTAAAAGAAGGGACACCTGTAGGAGTTGGTATTATTGATGCGCACTCTTCAATGGTAGGCACAGGTGTTTCTAAGCCAAATGTGATGATGATTATTATGGGCACTTCTTCTTGTCATATGATGTTATCTAAAAAAGAAGCAGGTATTCCAGGGGTATGTGGTCTAGTAAAGGATGGCATATTACCAGGATACTTTGGTTATGAAGCAGGTCAATGTTGTGTAGGAGATCACTTCGCATGGTTTGTGAAAAACTGTGTCCCAGATAGTTACTATCTTGAAGCAAAACACAACAACATGACCATCTATCAATATTTAGATAAATTACTAGAAAATTATAAAGCGGGTAAATCGGGATTATTGGCATTAGATTGGTGGAACGGTGTCCGTTCCCCACTTCAGGATTTCAATTTAAATGGTTTACTTATTGGAATGAACTTACTCACAAAGCCTGAAGAAATCTATATGGCATTAATTGAAGCAACTGCTTATGGCACAAGAATGATTATTGAATCCTATGAAAATGCAGGTGTTAAAGTAGATTCGCTTGTACTTGGTGGAGGCATTCCTACAAAAAACAAAATGATTGTACAAGTATATGCAGATATATGTAATAAAGAAATACGTGTAAGTGAATCACCTCAAGCTAGCGCTATGGGTGCAGTGATGTTAGGACTTGCGGCAGCAGATAAAAATATATCTGGATATGACAATATTGAAGCAATCGTTGATGATTTTGGTTCTATTGAAGACAAAGTTTATCTTCCCAACAAAGATAATGTAAAAGTATATAACGCATTATATGCAGAATATAAGGAATTAATGAATTATTTTGGAAAAGGCCAAAATAATGTTATGAAAAGGTTAAATAAATTAAGAAATTCATAAAATAAATGGCACCTATTCGGTGCCATTTTATCTTACTTATTTAAATCTTTCGATTTAACCATAACTGTTTTTCTAATTTGAGTACTGCTTGTACCTTGAGTATAAGGGAAATAGATAATTTTTATATCAGTATCCTTAAACATTTCTTCATATCTTAAGAACTTTTCAGTGCCCTTATAGTCACTTCCTACAAATAATCTATTTGCGTGATATTTAAACATCGCATCACTATCTTCTTTTTCTGATTGAACGACTTTATCTACATATCGACAAGCACCTACAATGGCTTTACGTTCTTCAAATGGAATGAAGGTTTCTTTGTTTTTATGTGATGCATCTTTGTGTACTCCTACAATTAAATAATCACATTGAGATTTTGCACGTTTTAATAAATTAAGATGTCCTACATGGAATAAATCGAATGTTCCAGAAAGATAACCGATTTTAACCATTGGTTTTTCAACGACTCTACCACTTTCCATCTTATAATCATAAGAATGTAAGCCATATTCATGAGGATCTTTATTGTATCTTTCTAAGACACCTTTAAGAGTTGGTTCGTATCCAGGAATAAATAATTCATCTTTGTTGAATAAGTGTTCAATAATATCTAGAGATAATGATTTTAATGCATCTAAATCAGTATTACCACCAATAAATGCAGTACCTGAGATACTTGATGGAGATACATTTAATATTCTATTCGTACTACCATCTTTTTCTAATTCAATGTTAATAGCTTCAATAAATCGATATAGACTAGCTTTAGATGCAGAATAAACACTGAATAATGGTGAAGACATCATAGCTGCAATAGATACCATGATTCCAAAATAGAAATCTTTTTTATTATTGAGTCTATGATAAAAATATCTTGCGATTTTCATACCGGCAGTAGCATTCACATCCATCATTCTTCCTATTTCTGAAGGATGGATATATTTAAATGGGGTTACTCTACCATATCCTGCAGTAATCATGACCATTTCAATTTCGTAATCTCTTGATAATGTGTCAAATAAAGTGTCATCAAATTCTAATAGATTACATGGATAATATGTATAATTTTTTAATACATTTTCTTTTACTTCTACCATATCACATACAATAATATGATATCCTTTTTCTTCTAAGTTTTTACCAATGGATAATCCTATACCATTACTACCACCTACAATAAGTGCTTTTTTCATACTTACATTACTCCTATATTAATCTTCTTTATATACCGCAAAATCTGTTGTAATTAAATCTACTGGATAAGTCATTAACTTTTTAATGATGGCTTTGTTGTTGACAATCCATAAGTTAATCTTTACACCTTGATCATGTAATTCTTGTAAAGTATCCATATTAATAATAGAATACTTAACACTTAAATTCAAATGATGATCTAATACATAATTTGTATCTAATTCTTTTGCTTTCTTTAAAAAAAAAAAAAATACTTAAAAATTTTTCAATGTTTAATTTATTTTCTGATGCAAAGACAACTCTATCTTTCATATTATTAGATTCTACTAATTCAACAATTTCTTTTACTAAATGCATATTTATAGAATTAAAGGTATTATCTTTTAATATGATTTCAAGTCCAATATGTGTATCTTTTACTAGTTCTAGTACTTCTTCAAATGTACAAATTGTGACACCTGGATATTCTTCTAAGTGATTTCCTGTTTGGAATTCTAATGTTTTTAATTCTTTTAAATCTAGTTCACCAATTAAATGATAATCAGAGTATATACGACGTAATGTTTCATCACTAAATACAACTAATTTTTGATCACGTGTTACTTGTAACATAATTTCTATATAATCTAGTTGATGATCAATTGCAAGTTTAAATGCTTCAATTGTATTTTCAGGTGCTAATCCTGATAAACCTTTATGAGCAATAAATTGTTTGATTCCTTTTTCAATTGTGACAACATCTATATTTAGTCTTGCACGTTTACCAATTACTTCCGCTGCAATATACCCTTCTCCTTCAGCAATTGCAGTGACATTGCCCTGTTGATCGATCGTACATACTTCAGGTGTATCAGAGACATAAGTGACTTTTTCATTCTCTAATCCATCTACAACTGCTTTAAATTGTTTTGTTTCACCTACAGACATGTTTTGATGATAATCTGCATGAAATGAAGGAACATAGATTTTCTTTTCATTTAATTCTTCTGACATAATTTATTTCCTTTTTTAATTTATTTTAGAATAGATAAAATCAGCTAAATCTTTTGTATAAGAATGATTAAATGGTTTAATCATTGTTTGTTTAAATAAGCTAACTGTTTCCATTGATGGTTCTTTATTTAATAAAGTTTTTAGTTCACTTGCATTATAAGCGATTTCTCCAGGGACAAGTGATTTATATGGTTCATAGAAATTTCTATTTTCTACATATTGATCATAATCAAATGCATAGAAATAAATAGGTTTATTGACTAATACCGCTTCATACATACTTGCACTATAGTCTGTCACAATATAATCAGCAACTAAAAACATAGAGATAGAATCAAATTGTGTATCTTCTATAACTCTAGCATCATTGATTTTAAATTCAGTTAATGGATGCTTCTTTAATATAATTAAATACTCATCACTTAATGTATCAATCAATGATTGAATCCCTTGTATTAAAGAAGATTGATCCCCTTTTCTAAATGTTGGGGCATAGACAATGACTTTTTTATGAGTATCCCTTATTTCAGGATATATATTATAAATAGAATTGATTGTGTTATTTATATGTTCAGCATCATAAAACAAATCTAATCTAGGTAATGGATAGATTTGCATTTGATCATCTCTAGCGTTAAATGCTTCTTGAAAGTATGGTAAACAATGAAGACTACTTGTTAGGACATATGTATAGTTTTCATGCATATGCATAAGTTTTGCGGTTTTAGATGAACTACCTTCTTTACTATCTAATACACTATAGCCAAACTTTTTAAAAGCACCCAATGCATGCCATATTTGAACGACAACCAAACTTTTTCTTTGATGTAAGATAGAGATTGGAATACAGTATGTATCTAATATAACTGCTTTACTTGTTGCGATATGATACATTTGTTTAATCATATGAAAACAATACCCAATTTTTCCTATCTTACTTTCAGGAATCATTTTTGTAAGAATGACTTGTTTTAACTCAGGATGATGATCAGCATAATAATCATGTAATCTTTTAAAATCATCCGGTGTTGTATTCATTTGACGAGATATATATGTAATTTTATTTTGAACAGGTAGACATTTTAATAATGTATAAAATATATTTAATAGTCCAATACCTATTTTAATAATAATAGACAATGATTAAATCTCCCATTTCATGACTGTTTTAAAGCCATTATTTAAATCTTCTTCAAAAGCATTAATCATATCTTCTATTTTTAATACTTTCATTTCTTCTGAAATAATTGTAGATAAATATTCACGTACTTCTTGATGATTTTCCATTAATTCCACAGCATTTTTAAAATCATCATAAGATGAACGTGAATTCCCTAATAATTGAATGCCTTTTTCTAATATCATTCTGGTGTTAATTTCTACAGGTTTTTCTGAAACACCTAATAATGAGATAGAACCTTGTGGCTTAATATAATCAATAATTTGATTAATTGCGGTAGAGCTAGCTCTACCTCCAACACATTCAAATGCATGATCTACAACCATATCATCAGGTATTTCTGAAATAAGATAGGTTTCATCCGCAAATGAGAAATAAGGCATTTTATATTCTTCAACGCCAAATATAATTAGCTTACTATTTGGGAAGGCGTATCTTAAAACAAGTGCCATCACAAAACCAATACTGCCATTACCCCATACACCAATCGTATCCATATTTTCATTGGCGTGTTTTTTAAAAGTATCTAATGCGTTATAGGCAACACTTAATACCTCTGATAATACTGCAACATTTGGTTGTACTTTATAAAATGGCACAATGAGATTTCTATCCATGGATACAAAATCTTGCATGAAACCATCAAAACCACTTGCTCTAAATTTAGAAGTTCTTAAGTAGTTGTCTTTGATAATTTCATCATGTGTAGCTGGTGTGTTTGGAATCATCACAACATGCGTCCCTACTGGATATTGTCCTTTAGGATCAAAGACAACTTCTCCTACACCTTCATGAATCAAAGACATAGGGAGCTTTTGTTTCATGATTACTCTACCCCTACTACCTGTATAATATCTTTGATCAGCTGCACAGATTGCTAAATAGGTTGGCCTTACAATAACATTCTCTTTATTCAATTCTAATTCGCAATAATCCGCACGTATTTGTTTAGGTGCAATTAAACGATATTTTGTGTTAATCATTATTGAATTCCTTCTACTAATCCTTTAGCTACTTTTAAGTCATATTGTGTTGTAATTTTAATATTAGAGACTTCACCTCTTACTAGATGAACATCTTTTCCTTTAATGACTAATGCTTTACAAGCATCTGTTAATATATTCTTTTCTTCATCAGTTAATGAATTAAAGAATTCTTTTAATAATTTGATATTAAATGTTTGAGGTGTTTGTCCTTGAAACATTTCATCTCTTATAGGAATATCAGTGATAATCTTCCCATTTTCGCTATGTACAATCGTATCTGTTGCTTCTACAACTGTATCCACTGCACCATATTTTAAAGCAGCACTAATATTATCATCAATGATTCTTTGTGTTAAGAATGGTCTTACGGCGTCATGTGTTAATATAATATCATCATCGTTAATACCATAGTTATCTTCTATATATTGAATCCCATTTAAGATAGTATCATTTCTAGTTGCGCCACCTTTAGTAATCACAACCTTAGAATCATCAAAGATATATTTCTTGACGATATCCTTTGTATGGGCAATCCATTTTTCTGGACAACAAATAATCACTTTCTCAACTTGTTTATTTAATAAGAATTGTTCAATAGTATGAATAACAATCGGTTTATCATTTAATAATAAGAATTGCTTAGGCATTTCTGTATTACCCATTCTTGTTCCTTTACCACCTGCTAATATTTCAGCATAAATCATTGATATTTCCTCCTAATTTATACACGATCTCCAAAGATCCATTTACATGTTTTTTCTGTTGAATGGCCATCACATGCACCCATGTGATAACGATAGAATTCTTCTCTTAATTCTTCACTCATATTTTCAGACTTGATAGCTTCAACAAGTTCTGGATATGTTTTTGCGACTTCACCATAGACATCTTTTTCAAATGGTACATATAATCCTCTACCATCTAAATAATCATCTAAATCCGGTACGAAATAGACAACTGGTTTATGTAAGATACTATAATCAAAGATAGAAGTAGAATAATCTGTAATAAGTGTATTACATACAATTAAGATATCATTTAAGTCTCTTGCAGAAGACATATCATAAATGAATCCTTTATATTTATTCCAATCAGGTGTGATAATCTTTTCTTTTACAATATTATTATAGACACCTGGATGCCATTTAACGATAAATACATAATCATCTTTAAATGTTTCATATAAATTATCCCAATCAATTAAATCAAAATCATAATATGCTTTAGGGATAGAACTTCCTCTATATGTTGGCGCAAATAGAATAATTTTCTTTCCTTTAATTTCTGGATAATCTTTATAGAAGTCTTCAGTGACTTTTTTCTTATATGCTTCATCAAACAAGCAGTCAGTTCTTGGAAAGCCTGTTGCTTTTACTTCACCAAATTTCTCCATACCAAAGCCTTCTACATGAATCCATTCAATTTCTTTAGATGATTGAATAGCTTTTGTATAGTTTCTATGTCCCTTTAATAAAACTCTTTTTCCAAGTGCATCTGGTCTAGAATACCCAATACGTTTAAATGCACCAGGACCATGCCATAATTGCACAACATCTTGATTCTTTCTTACATACATTTGTGCAATAGAATCACTATAGTCATCAAGTAAGATATATCTACTTGTTGCGATTTCTTTCATTAAACGAATCTTATGAGAAATTGATCGAGTATCTCTTCTTTCAGTTTTAAATTCAATAATGATATCAAAGCCTTTATCTTTAATATAATCATAGACACAACCTAAGTTACCACCCATGTCTTTTCTTACATCAGATAAGAATAAGACTTGGTTTTCATTGATTTTAGTGGTTGCACTAAAGAAACAACTAAACATAAATCCACCTACTTTAAAGATAAATTTCTTTACTTGTTTCTTCTTTTTCTTAAAACATTTAATAATTGGATTTTTCTTAACTACTACTTCTTCTTCATTTGAATTTATTGGAGTCATAAATAACCTACTTTCTTAATTCATCAAATATCCATTCACATGTTTTTTGAGTAGACTTACCATCGCAAGCACCCATAAATTTATTATAAAATACTTCTCTTTTTTCTTTATTTAAGTTATTAGATTTAATCGCATCTAATAGTGCATCACTATTTGTCGCAACCTCACCATAGACATATTCATCAAAATCAAAATATAATCCTCTACCATTTTCTCCACTATAATCTTCTAAATCATAGGCAAAGTAAATAATAGGTTTATTAAGTAATACATAATCAAATATAACAGATGAATAATCTGTAATTAATACATCACATACAATTAATAAATCATTGATATCTCTATAAGATGAGAAATCATAGATAAAGCCTTTATACTTTGAAAAGTCTGGTGCTTTTACAACATTAAATGCAATGTTGTTGTATAAAGCTGGATGCCATTTTACGATAAAGACATATTCATCTTTATATGTTTCATAAAGTTTATCCCAGTCAATGGCATCAAAATTATAATTTGCATCATTGACTCTTGTTCCTCTATAAGTTGGACCAAATACTATAATCTTTTTATTCTTTAATTCAGGATATTCTTCATAGAAATGATCCGTTACTTGTTTTTTATAGTTTTCATTAAAGAAATCATCTGTTCTAGGAAAACCTGTGGCTTTAATACGATTTACAGGAATATCAAATGCTTCGGCGTAACATGGTTTCACATAATCCCCAGATACACTTGCATTTGTATATTTTCTATATCCTTTATGTACTTGCCATTTTTTGTATTCTCCTGTCGCAACTCTAGAAAAGCCAAATTTCTTATAGGCTCCTGGTCCATGCCATAGTTGGACTATCTTTTGGCCTTTCCTTACTTTTAGAAAAGTAATGGCATTAGAGAAATCATCTAAAATAATATATTTAGATGTTGTTAAGTTCTTCGCAAGTTTAAACTTATCTTTAAAACTTCTTTTTTCTCTACGATCTCCTTTAAATTCGATGATTCTTTTATAATCTGTATCTTCTAAATAATCATAGATTGCACCTAAGTTACCACCCATGGTCGTACGTACATCTGATAAGAATACGACTGCATGATCATCCATTTTATAACGGATAGAATAAAGGATTGTGACGAAATAAAATATATAGTTTTTAATACGTTTTATAATTTTACTGATTATTTTTTTCATATTATCTTCCTGATAAAACAGTTAATAGTTTATCACTTAATTTTACTTTACCATTTGTAAGTGTACGTTTTTTGAACTTATCATCTAATAAAGCTTTCTTTTCTTTTTGAGTGAGTGAATTAATAAAATCTACATATTCTGCATAGTGATTACATACTTCATCTAATTCACCATATTCTAATAATTTTCCTCCTTCAATCCACATAGCAGTATCACAGAATTCTCTAACTTGTGGAAGAGAGTGAGAAATAAATACAATGGTTTTACCTTGTAATTTTAATTCCGTCATTCTATCTAGACATTTTTGTGCGAAACCTTTATCCCCTACAGATAAGGCTTCATCGACAATTAGAATATCAGGATCAAGACATAAGTTAATTGAGAACCCAAGTCTAGATTTCATCCCTGATGAATATTTCTTTACTGGTTGATATAAGAAATCTCCTATTTCTGAGAATTCCATAACCCCTTCAATAATCTCTTCAATTCTTTTTTTAGGAAGACCTAACATAGCCCCTTTTAACTTAATATTTTCATATCCAGTTAATTGTTGGTTAAGACCTGTTTGAATGGCGATTAATGCTTGTTCTCCATTAACAACCATTTCTCCTTCATCACATTGAGCTATTCCTGCAAGCATGACACTCATTGTGGATTTACCAGAACCATTTGTCCCTAAGATTCCGACAACTTCCCCAGTAGGAATCTTGAAGTTTAAATCTTGTAAAGCATAAAATCTTGTATTCTTTTTTCCTTTAGCTCTAAGTGTGTAAATCTTAGAGACATGCTTAAATTCAATCGCAATATTTTCCATGATTTACCTCCTAGATTAAGTCAATGAACTTTTGTTTAAAAGTATACATAAGTGCTGAACCTGCAAAGAATAGTACTAATGTAATAGCCCAAAAACAAGCCATTGAATTATGATATGCCCATATTCCTTTATGATAGAAGAAACAATCTCTATAACCTTGTACTAAATAATATACAGGATTAATTTTTATGATTGCTTTAGCCCAATGTGGGACTGTTTTACTTGCTTCAAGTGACCATAAAATTGGTGTGACATAAAGTAATAAACGCATTAAAGCTAATACTAACTTTCTAAAGTCTCTTGCAAGCATAGTTAAAACAGAAGTTGTAAGAGATAAAGAAATACTAAATATGATGGCACATAAACAATAATAGATTAATTCAAACCAATGTACTGTTGGTGGATAACCTGTACAAATATAAATAATTACAAGTATCACCATTAGACAAAAATGATTAAATAATTGTTTAAAAACAACGGTTGCCGGTAAGATACTTACTGGGAATTTCATTTTTGTGATAATGTTGATTTGGGAATAAATCGCATTACATCCATCTGTAATACATGGGGATACGAAGAACCACACAACCATGCCACCAATCATCCATAATACATATGGGACTGTCATGCCATAATAAGTGACCGCTTTTCTATTAAATACAATCCCAAATGCAAACCAATAAGTTAATACTTGAATCATTGGATGCGCAAAGTTCCAGAATAAACCTAACTTTGTTTCTTCCATATCTGATTTCAATGAATATTTAGAAATAGAATATATTCTAAATATATTTGAAAAGTTTTCTTTTAAAATATAATAAGCACTTTTAAACATTCTTTTTTATACCTCTATTTTGTTTCTCTTGCAGGATATGCATTTTTATTATAAGCATCTAAGTTATTATATTTTGCATTCCATTCATCTAACATTTCATCTGTATATCGGTAGATTTTTAAACCACCTTGATGTCTATAAACATCATAGTGATAATAGCCATCCCCTGTATCTGCGATGATCCAGTAATGATTTGTGGTATTAGAGCTATCTGTTCTAATGATTGGTACATACTCAATATCTAGTTCATCACAAATCATACGCATCATAGAAATCATCACAAGACAATCTCCTGAATTTGTCCTGAATCCATAACTTGCATCTTGATAATAGGCATCTAGCGTACCATAGTGAACACTTGTACGATTGAAATGATCATAAAGTTCATCAAAACATAATTTTAATTTTTCTTGTTTATTAGAACCTGTAGATGCAAATTTTTCTACGAATTCACTTGCAAGCTTTTCAGCCGTTTCTTTATGTTCTTTATCATTTCTATCTTTTACAACTACTTTACTCGTAGCAGTTGTACTATTGCCTGCTCTATCTGTTACTGTATAAGTAAGTGGATAATACCCTGCAGTACCAATATTAACTTTAGATGTATCTACTTTAATATCTAGTTGATCATAAGAATCTCTATTATCAGTAACAGATAAATATTTTTTATAAGCCACTGAATCACTTATATTAATATAGATGCCTACTGCCGCATTGACAACAGGTGCTTCAGTATCCTCTATCACAGTAATCGTACTACTTCCTTCTACTTGATTACCACCTTCATCTGTAGCGATTACTTCGACATAAGTCGCTTTACCTGTTTCAAATTGGTAATCTTCTTTGAACTTATAAGTGATGGTTGTTTCATCTTTTGCGCTTTCTACAATGGATGCAGCAGTAATATCATCACCTACATAACACAACGTTTCTTCTTTAAATGTGATAACAGGTGCGACTGTATCAATGACTTTAAGATTTACTTCATATCTACCTGTATCACATTTTACTTTTAATGTATGTGTACCAACTGTATCTAAAACACCTTTTTTAATATCAGTAAGTATTTCTGGAGATGATGCATTTCTTTTAAGTAAATCATCAACTGTTAGTTCGCTGCCCGCTTCAATTGTATAAGTCGTATAAAAAGGACTTCTATACTTTATATAACCAAAGATCATAAAGATGATACAAAGCATAAAGCATACTAAGCATACAAATCTATAATTCAGTTTTTTCTTGTGTTTTCTTGACATACAATATCTCCACTATAATCCATATTAAATACTAATGATTTCGACATTGTATGTCAATTTAAACACTTAATAATAAGCTATAAATTACGAGTATAGAAATACATATTTCAAATCATTAATATTGTGATAAAATAATATGGAAAAAGGAGGAAACGCATATGTATAATAAAAATGCATGGGAAAAATATGATGATTATAAAGAAATCTTTGATTTTAACGATGGTTATAAAGATTTTATGAGTCAATGCAAAAATGAAAGATTATGTGTTAGTTATGTAGAAAAGTTAGCTAGAGATAAAGGATTTAAAGAAATCAACGAATATAAAACATTACATACTGGAGATAAAGTTTATCTAAAGAATAGAAACAAGAATATTGTTTTGTATGTAATTGGAGAAAAAGACATTGAAGAAGGTATGAGAATATTAGGTGCACATATTGATTCTCCTAGACTTGATTTAAAACAAAATCCTCTCTATGAATCTGATGGTTATGCTTTATTAGATACACACTACTATGGTGGGATTAAGAAATATTTATATGTCACATTACCTCTTGCCTTAGTAGGTGTCGTAGTTAAAAAAGATGGGACAGTTGTCGATATTAATATAGGTGATCATGAAAATGATCCGGTTGTAGGTATTACAGATTTATTAATCCATCTATCTAGTGAACAAATGCAAAAGACAGCTACTAAAGTGGTTGAAGGAGAAAAATTAGATGTCAATATCGGTTCTATTCCTTTAAAAGATGTAGAAAAAGATGCGGTTAAAGAAAATATCTTAAAGATATTAAAAGAAACATATGATATTGAAGAAGAAGATTTTGTCTCAGCTGAAATAGAAGTTGTCCCTGCTGGTAAAGCAAGAGACTTTGGGTTAGATCGTTCTATGGTTATGGCTTATGGTCATGATGATCGCGTATGTGCTTATACTTCCTCTTTAGCGATCCTAGATATAGATACACCTAAATATACAGCATGTTGTATATTAGTAGATAAAGAAGAAATTGGTTCTGTTGGTGCAACAGGTGCACAATCTTTATTCTTTGAAAATAGTATTGCTGAAGTATTACATAAACTTGGAAAAGAAAGCTATCTAGCATTAAAACACACTTTGACTTATAGTAAGATGTTATCAAGTGATGTCTCTGCATGAGTCGATCCATTATATAAAGATGTCAATGATGCTAAAAATAGTGCTTATTTAGGAAATGGGATTGTCTTTAATAAATATACAGGTGCTAGAGGAAAATCTGGCAGCAATGATGCAAATGCAGAATACGTTGCAGAAATTAGAAATGTATTAGATCAGTCAAATGTTCATTATCAAACTGCAGAGTTAGGTAAAGTAGATGCTGGTGGTGGCGGTACCATTGCCTATATTTTAGGTAATTATAATATGGATGTTATAGATGCTGGGATAGCAGTATTATCTATGCATGCTCCTTGGGAAATAGTTTCTAAGGTAGATGTTTATGAAGCTTACCTTGCTTATAAGAGTTTCTTAACACTTTTATAATGAATGTTGATTGTAAAATATAATAAAAATTATATAATTTTACTTGAGGTGAACAAAATGAAAAAGTTTTTAAATAATTTAAAATGGAATATGATTGCTTATTCTATTATTCTAATTTTACTAGGCATCTTCTTAGTAATGAATCCACTTACTAGTGCTTCATTATTATGTGATATCGTTGGATACTTAATTATATTATTAGGTGTTTATCACGTATTAAGATACTTCTCAATGGATATCCATATTAGTTTCTTTAAGAATGATTTATTATTTGGAATGATTTTTATATTAATGGGATGTGTCGTTATTATTAGAAAAGAATTCTTCTTAACACTTACACCAATGATTATTGGTATTGGGATTATTTGTAGTGGAATCAATAAGCTACAAGATGGTATTAATGCGAAGAGATTAGGTTATTCTGGAAGTTTAACTTATATACTTCTAGCTGCTATAAGTATTATTGCAGGGATCTTGGTTGAATTAGATCCATTCTCATCTAACCAAGCATTATTTATGGTTATGGGATTCTCACTAATCTATTCAGGTGTTTCTGATTTATATTCAACCATCTACTTATCCACAAAGCTTCAAACAGTAAGTGATAAGTTACATGAACATTTAATGCAAATAGAAGATGCATTTGAAATTAAAGATGAAGAAGTTGTAGAAGATAAATAAAAGACAAAGGTGATTGCATTGCAGTCACCTTTTTAAATTAATCACCTAAACAAATGTCTAATAATTTATTCAAATAATCTGTCATAAATATTGGCACATTTAAAACCTTACCATTAAAATCCAAATTGTTTGTAGAAAATCTTATAGAAATTTTATTATCATTTAATTTATTAAATTCTGTTAAACTTTTATTATTAGATGTATCACTAGATTTAACTTCTATAGGAATGATTTGATTACTATATTGAATAATAAAATCAATTTCATGACGATTAAATGTATGATAGTTTGGTTCAGCTTCAAATTGATACATCAATACATTCAAAATATAATTTTCAGTTAATGCACCTTTAAATTCTTCAAACAACTTATTACCTTCTATTACTATTTTTGAGTCTAAGTTAGCTTTCTTTCTTAGTAATCCAACATCAAACATATAGAGTTTAAATGCACGTAGATCTTTATATGCTTCTAAAGGAAAATCTGGCTTCATTACATTAAAAACTTTATAAACGATGTTAGCATCATTCAACCAATTTACTGCATTTTCATATTCTCTAGCTCGTGCTCCTTGTTTAACTGTCTGATAAACAAACTTTTTGTTTTCTTTTGATAATTGTGAAACAATGCTTTTCCATACAATGGATATCTTATTTTGCATATTCGTTTCATATATATGCTTTCCAAAGTCGTTTTCATAACCTAGTAATATTTGATTTTGTATTTTATTTACTAAAATCATATTTTTAGTATCAACCCAAATTTTTACTACTTCAGGCATGCCACCAATGATAAAATAAGATTTAATTTTATCATTTAATTGAGAAAAGATTGTTTCAGGAATTTTTTCAATAGTTTGAATAGAATCCATATAATCGATTAAATGTCTTGAGTTGTCTGCTAATAAAAATTCCTTAAATGTCATAGGATACATTTCTAAATAATCTACTTTACCAACAGGAAAGGATATATGAGCTAGTCTAATACCAAGTAAACTACCTGCGCATACGATATGATAATCATTCGCTTCTTCATAAAAATATTTCAATGCATTTAATGCTTCAGGGCATTCCTGTATTTCATCAAATATAATGAGTGTTGTATGAGGATTAATCACAGTACCATCAACAAACACTAATAATTCAATAATCTTTTTTGGATTTTTATTATTCGCAAATATTTCTTTTAAAGATGCATTGTAATCAAAATTAAAATAAGCAACATTTTCATAAAACTCATTACCAAATTCTTTTAAAATATATGTTTTTCCAACTTGTCTTGCACCCTTTAATATTAATGGTTTTCTATTATTGCTATTTTTCCATTCAATCAGTTCTTCCTTAATATATCGATACATATTCATCACTCCAAATCAACGTTCATAAATACATTATACTTGTAAATCACACTTTTGCACGGTTTTTTAATAAAAAAATCACACTTTTGCACGATTTTTTATTAAAAAAATCACACTTTTGTAAAAATGAGGGATAATCACCATTATCCCTCATCATTATTAATCTAAATCTGTACCATTAGATGCGATACATTTTTTATACCAATAGAATGAATCTTTCTTATATCTTGATAAATCACCTGTACCATCATCTTGTTTATCTACATAGATAAATCCATAACGTTTTCTAGTTTCTCCAGTACTTGCGGATACTAAGTCAGTACATCCCCACATTGTGTATCCCATTAAGTCTACACCATCTTCATTGACTGCTTTATCCATTGCGATGATATGATCTCTTAAGTAATTAATCCTATAATCATCATGGATACTACCATCTTCTTCTACATTATCAATTGCACCTAATCCATTTTCTACTACAAATAGAGGTATTTGATAACGATCATATAATGTATTTAATGCATTACGTAATCCTGTAGGGTCAATTTGCCAACCCCAATCAGATGCTTTTAAGTATGGGTTTTTAACACCCATTGATAAGTTGCCACCATCTGCTTGTTCAAATTGTGAAGGATCAGCGGCATCAACCATACTCATATAATATGAGAATGATACAAAGTCTACAGTCCCTTGTTTAATGACTTCTAAGTCATCTCCTTCAATTGGAAGCGTAATACCTTCTCTTTCAAATTCTTTTAATCTATATGATGGATAGTATCCTCTTACATGAACATCTGTATAGAATATATTATTTGTAGAACCTTTCCATGCAGCTAATACATCTTCTGGATTACAAGAATATGGATAATGTAAACTATATGCCAACATACATCCTATCTTGAAATCAGGATTAATTTTATGTCCCATCATTACTGCTTTGGCACTTGCGACGAATTGATAGTGTGCCATATTCATCATAACTTGTTTATCTTTAGTGAGTACACCACCTTCCATCCAAGCAGATGTTTCAATACAGTTGATTTCATTGAATGTTAACCAGTATTTTACTTTATCTTTATATCTGTTGAAGATAACTTCACAATATCTTAGATAACAATCAATCGTACGACGATCTGCCCATGAATTCCATGCTTCTGTTAAGGCAAGTGGTGTTTCATAGTGTGAGATAGTCACTAATGGTTCGATATTATATTTTAATAATTCATCAAAGACATCATCATAGAACTTTAATCCTTCTTCTAATGGTGCTTCTCCTTCCATACCACCTTTTTCAAATATTCTAGACCATGCTATAGATAGTCTATAACACTTGAATCCCATTTCCGCAAATAATGCGATATCCTCTTTATAATGATGGTAGAAATCAGTTGCTTCATGGTTTGGATATAAACAATCATCAAAGCATTCAAAATGATCTAAATCATTATAATCAGCCCCTACAAACATAGGTGTTTTTACTTTTTCACCTTTCTTATTAATGAAGGTAATACATCTAGGTTCAGTATGTGTTCCGTTTGTGACAACATCATCACTACTTTTACCTCTTCCTCCTTCATTCCATCCACCTTCATATTGGTTGGCTGCTGTAGCGCCACCCCATAAAAAATCTTTAGGTAATGCCATAATTATTCCTCCTAGTCATTATTCATTACTTATATTATACAAAAAAAGATTAGTGTATGAAAACACTAATCTTCTATAATGTTTATTTAAATAATTCAGTAACTTTATCTAAGTAGTTTCTAATCTCAATATGTTGAGGGCATACACCTTCACACTTTCCACACTTAACACATTCACTACTTCTATTATTCCCTTGCGCAACAACCAACCAGTTTTCTCTTGCTTTCGCAGTTTCTAAATCGTTATAAAGTGTGTAGTGATTATAACTACCAAAGCTTCCAGAAATACCGATATTTTTAGGACAAACTTTTGCACAATAGTTACATGATGTACAAGGAATAAGTGGGAACTTACTTAATTCAACTTGTGCTTGTTCAATGACTTTATTTTCTTCTTCAGTTAAAGATTTAAAGTCTTTCATGTAGGATAAGTTATCTTCCATTTGATCAATATTACTCATACCAGAAAGTACTGTAAGAACACCTTCTAAGTTAGCCGCAAACTTAACAGCCCATGAAGCATATGATGCATCACTATACTTATTAAAAACATCTTTGACTGTTTGAGGAGGTGAAGCTAACATCCCACCTTTTACTGGTTCCATCACGATAATATCTTTATGATATCTTCTCGCAATTTCATAGCATTCTCTACTTTTAATAACTGGATTTTCCCAGTCAGCGTAGTTAATTTGTAGTTGTACAAATTCTGCTTCTGGATGTTTTTCTAATATTTCTACCAATTCATCAGGCGTACCATGGAATGAGAATCCGATATGTTTGATCTTTCCTTTTTCTTTTTGGTCTAATACAAAATGCCAAAGATCAAATTTTTCAAACACTTCTGTTCTAGCATTCCCTAGATTATGTAATAAATAGAAATCAAAGTATCCAGCACCCGTTTGAGTTAAAGAAGTTTCAAATTGGTTAATCGCATCTTCTCTTGTTTTACAATTAATCCATGCCGCATTTTTAGTTGCTAGTTTAAATGATTCTCTTGGATATCTTTCTACAAGTGCTTTTCTTATCGCATCTTCGCTTCCAGCATATGCCCATGCTGTATCAAAATAAGTAAATCCTTCTTCCATAAAACGATCTACCATTTGTTTAGTTTGTTCGATGTCAATCACATCCTCTTTCTTTGGTAAACGCATTAAACCAAAGCCTAATTTCTTTACATCTTCTAACATATTATTGCCTCCATTTATATTGGTTTAAATCTATAATATAATTATTTACTTCTATTCCTTCTTTTTCAAGTTTTCTTTTTTGTGTCTCTATCCCATCTTTAAAATGAATTGAGAGTTGTCCTTTACTATTGACTACCTTATAACAAGGATACTTACTTGTATCAGGGTTATGATGTAAGATCGTCCCTACTCTTCTAGCATAATACTTATTACCTAGATACTCTGCAATCATTTTATAAGTGACGACTTTTCCATTAGGAATCATTAATAAATATTCATATACTTTATTACTATCAATCATAATACATTCTCTTTACTTTGAATGATTTTAGATGCGACTTCTTTTCCTGTGATACAACTTTCTTTTAAAGATTTGCCTTGTATTTGTGAAGCAACAACCCCACTAAAGAAACCATCTCCTGCTCCTGTTGTATCCACAACACTGATGTTATCTGCTTCAATATAACCTGATTCTTTTTTGCCTACAAAGATAGCGCCTTGATTTCCTAGTGTTACAACATAATCATTATTGTGTTGTAAAGAAGATATATATTGAAGCATTTCATGATAATCATATTGATTAACATCATGCTGAAATAATAAAGATGCTTCTTGTTTATTACAGACAAAAAGTTTTGTTTGATTGATGTAATCTAATCTTTCTTTTGCGATAGACATATTAG
>R03__coassemble_365_pt1 | contig 26958 bp, 23 predicted proteins | sample R03__metabat2_low_PE_061 | metagenome-assembled genome bin R03 | reverse complement strand
CGTTAATAAAATTGTTTCTTTATTAATATATAAATGAACTTCTCCATCATAGAAGTATTGTCTAATCGTGCTTATATTTGATTGTTTAAATTCTGTGTTTTTTCTCATTTTTGTTTCCTTATCTACAATATAACCTAACAAAATATTCAAAGTCAATAACTTTCGTTATTTTTTGTCGAAAGTTATCAAAATAAATACTAGATTTTTACTCATCTAGTATTTTTAAGATATCTTCTTTTGTATATCCAACCATATTTAGTCGTTTGAATAATGTTTTATTATTCCCATAGCCCAAATGAAGTTTATTGAATATGATTTCTCTTTTCTCTTTATTACCAATAATATCTAGATTAATAAATTCTTGCCAAGAGATTGAATCTTTATTTGATGAAAATGTGACAACATTTTCAATTGCATTAATAATTGCTTCTTCTTTAGCTTCAGCAATGCCTAATTTCTTTTTTCCAATAGCATCTTTCTTTTCCACAAAAGCATGTAAAGCGTTAGGAACTCTTTCTATAATTTGATTTCTAATTTTATTTCCAGGGAAATCTGGATCCGTTAGGATCATTACGCCTCTTGTCTTACTTGCTTCTTCTATGAGGTCCAAGGTTTCATTAGATAATGCTAGACCATGTGTTTCTATTGTGTCACAGTCAAATAACTTTTTTAAGACTGCTGTATCTGTTTTACCTTCTACTACAATAATTTCTTTTATCTTCATAACTTGTATTATACATTGTTTTTTATTTATGACAAACTTGTTTATATATGTGATTTATGTTATAACATAAAAGTCAAAAGAGGTGATTCGATTTGGATATGATTAAGTCTTTTTTTAATGATTACGTTGATTATGTGAAGTCATCTTTACTCGCAAAAATCATTTTAGCTGGGTTAGGAATTTTACTAGTTCTAGGTATATTTGACTTTGTATTACTACGCAACTTTATTCCAACATTATATTTTGTATTATTAATTATTTTATATCTATTAATATTAGTACTTACTTTTATTATTCATTATAAGAAAGTTAAGATTTCTGCAGTTATAGAAGTCATTCTTGCAATCTTAATGATTTTCTTATGTGTTACTGGATTTACATTAGATGATGTTTCTGATGATTTAACAGATACTAAAGTGTATGAATATGTATATGTAGTAGCACTTAGTGATTCTAAGATTGAAGCAGACGATGATTTTTCAAAATACACTTTAGCTTATGCAAGTGATGATGATACAGCTTATTCAAGAGGTGCTGATATCATCAATGAAAATGATAAAAAAGTAAAACAATTCAAACCATATAAGAGTACTAAATCAGCTTATAAAGCTTTCAAAGAAGGAAAAGTTGAATTACTTGTATTAACGCCTAATACTGCAAGTGATTTGGATTTAATGTGTACTGATGATGAAATTGATTTTGTGGATGAAAACTACGAAAGTGACTACAAGATCATATTCTCTAAAGCATATGAACTTGAAAGTGCTGATGCTAAAGAAGTAGATATTTCTAAGGAACCATTTACTTTATATCTTCAAGGTACGGATTTATCAAGTGGCAAGAACATTAACTCTACAGGTAGAGGGGATGTGAATATCTTATTAACAGTGAACCCTAAAACCAAGAAAATAAATACGCAAGTTATTCCTAGAGATTTACTTGTCTATATCGCATGTAGAGGTGGACATAGTAAACTATCTTACTCCGGATGGTGGGGTGGTATTGGAAGTTCAATCAACTCCATTGAAGAATACTTCGGCGTTACAATTAACTATTATGCTAAGATTAACTTTACTGGTTTAATGGATTTAGTAGATGCTTTAGGTGGTGTGGAAGTATACTCTAACTATGCTTATTCCGCTGACTTAGATGGTACAACTTATTCTTGGAAAAAAGGGTACAATAAGATTAAAACTGGACATGAAGCTTTAATCTTTGCGAGAGCTAGAAAGATGTTACCTAATAATGAACGTTCTAGAGGTCTTCAACAAATGGAACTTATTAAAGCAATCTTTAAGAAATTCCAAGAAGAACCTACATATGATCATGCAATGAGTATATTAAATGCATTAAAAGGAAACTTTACTACTAACTACCCTAAAGAAGATTTCAGTAAAGCAATTGATCTAGTTATCAAATTATTACCTCAACTTACTACTATGGAATCACATTCTATGGAAGGTAAGTATATATGGCAATATGATGAAGTACGTACAACTTATTACCAATATTACTTCAAACCTAAAAAAGGTGAAAAGAAGAAAGTCGTCAATAGAATTAATAAGGTATTGGAAGGTAAATAATGATAAAACCAATTATTGTCAATAAAGCACTATTAAAGCAGGTGAGTACACCTGCTTTAATTTCAGATCAATATATGATTCAAGATTTAATCGATACATTTAATAATGCACCTGATTGCATTGGTATGGCAGCGAATATGATAGGCTGTTTTAAAACAATTCTTGTATATAGTGATTCTAATAATAAATCTCAGGTTATTATTAATCCCAAGATTCTTTCTAAAAAGGATTCGTATATAGCTTATGAGAATTGTGAATGTTTTAAAAACGAAGCACCTATAAAATGTATTCGTTATAAACAAATTAAATTAGAATATTTAAACATTGATTTTCAAAAAAGAATTAAGACTTTTAAAGGATTAGAAGCTGAATCAATTCAACATCAAATTGATCATTTTAATGGAATTATTATATAACTCTCTTATTTGAGAGTTATTTTTTTGATAAAATGACGGTGGAGGAAATAATATGAATGCGATATTTAATAGATGTAGTATTAGAAAATATTTAAATAAAGAAATAGAAAAAGATAAAATTGAATTATTATTAAAAGCAGCTATGCAAGCGCCTAGCGCTGGTAATCAACAACCTTGGGAATTTGTGGTTGTACAAAATAAAGATATAATAGAAAAATTATCACACGCACATAAGTACGCCGGTTTTATTAAAGATGCACCACTTGTAATTGTACCTGTATATAAAAAGAAGGATTTAGTTTTTCCTGAATATACATATATTGATATGAGTATTGCGTGTGAAAATATGTGGCTAGAAGCTACTGAATTAAATTTAGGATGTTGTTGGTTAGGGATTTCTCCATTAAAGGAAAGAGAAGAATATGTTAATAATGTATTAAATTTAGATGATTATTTATGTGCATTTTCTTTAATGGCTATTGGCTATAGTGATCAAGATATTAAAATAACTGATAGATTTGATGAAAATAGAATTCATTATATGAAATAAGAAGTCCTATCATTAGGACTTCTTATTTTTACGTCTTTCTTCGGCTTCTTTTAAACTATAACTGCATCCACAATAATCTTGTCTATATAAGTTATATTGTGCTGCCATTTCTGTAGATTTTTTATATCCATCATTTTTCTTGAAGTCAGCATATAAGAACTTCACTTTATCATTTGGCCATTTCTCACCAATTTGATTAATCCATTGACTGTTTTTATGAGGTGAGACGCTTAATACAGTTGTCCAGTAATCATAGTCTCTCATTCGAGCGTAGTCAAAAGCACGTCTCATTCTTAAACTATAACACAAGTTACAACGTATACTTCCTTCTCCTAGTATACCTACTGGGGAAATGTGTTCATAGAATTCATCGTAATCATATTGATCTTCTATTACTTCTATATGTGTATCATAGTCTTTATTAAAGCGTTCTATAAAGGAAATTAGTTCATCTCTTCTTCTTACATATTCTTCTTTAGGATATATATTAGAATTAGAATAATAGATTGTAATATCAAAATATTCAATCAATTCTTTTATAACATTACTACTACATGGGCCACAACATACATGTAAGAGTAATTTCTTTTTAGATGTGAAAGTCGCTAATTCTTCTTTCATTTTTAAATCATAATTTATATTTTCCATTATTGTATAAACATACTATCACCAAATGAGAAGAAACGATATTTTTCTTCTACTGCATGATGATATGCCTCCATGATATATTCTTTTGATGCTAATGCACTTACTAACATGACTAGTGTTGATTTAGGTAAATGGAAGTTAGTAATAAGCGCATCAATTGCCTTAAACTGATATCCTGGTGTGATAAAGATATCTGTTGATTCGCTTGTCGCAGTGAATTTACCATACTTTTGAATGTTTGCTTCTAAAGTACGCGTAGAAGTTGTCCCTACCGCAATAATCCTTTGTCCGTTTTCTTTGGCTTTATTTAATTTATCTGCAACCATCTCATCAATCATGTATACTTCGCTATGCATAACATGATCATCTGTATCATCTACTTTTACAGGTCTAAAGGTTCCCAATCCTACATGCAATGTTATATCTAGTATTTCTATACCTTTTTCTTGTATCTTTTTGATGATTTCATCAGTGAAGTGTAAGCCTGCAGTAGGTGCTGCTGCGCTTCCTTCTACTTTAGCATAGACTGTTTGATAACGTGAACCATCTTCTAGTTTTTCTTTGATGTAAGGTGGAAGTGGCATTGTGCCAAGTTGATCTAGTACTTCATAGAATATACCTTCATAGATCATTTCGAATATTCTAATCCCTTCATCTTTTACTTCTATACATTTTGCGCATAAACGACCATCACCAAAAGTAATTAAAGTCCCTACTTTCACTATTTTTGCGTTGCCAACTAAACATTGCCAGATGTTGTTGCCTTGATCTTTCAATAACAACACTTCACAATGTCCACCTGTTTCTTTCTTTTCTCCAAATAGTCTTGCAGGAATGACTTTAGTATTGTTTCTAACTAAAATATCGCCTTCCTTAAGATAATCAATGATTTCATAGAAGTGTTTATCTTCAATTGTATGCGTCTCTCTATTTAATACCATTAATCTAGAGTGATCTCTTTTTTCTAATGGTGTTTGTGCAATTAACGCTTCTGGTAAATCGTAATCAAATTCACTAATTTTCATTAGAATGCCCTCTTGTATACTTCTTCTCCATATTCTTTTAAGAATTCTTCTTTGAATTCTAATAGGCGATCGTTTCTTATTGCTTCACGGATATCCTCTGCAAGTTTTAATAAGAAACGTGTATTATGTATAGACATCAGTGTCTTTCCAAATATTTCATCTGTTTTATGTAAATGTCTTACATATGCGCGTGTGTAATTTTTACATGTATAACAATCACACTTGTCATCAATTGGTGTGAAGTCTTTTTTGTATTGTTCGTTGTTGATATTCATCCTACCATGATGTGTCATTAAAGCCCCATGTCTTGCAACTCTTGTTGGAAGGACACAGTCAAACATATCAACACCTCTTAAACTACCTTCAATTAAATCAATTGGATTTCCTACGCCCATTAAATATCTAGGTTTATCTTCAGGCAACCATTTAATGGAATCTTCAATCATCTTATACATAACATCCTTAGGTTCTCCTACAGATGTACCTCCAATGGAATAGCCTGGGAAATCCATCTTTACAAGTTCTTTTGCGCTTAATTCTCTTAAATCTGCATATTCTCCACCTTGACATATTCCAAATAATGCTTGGTTTGGATTACTATGGGCATCTTTCCCTCTTTTAGCCCAACGTAATGTTCTTTCAACAGATTTTTTCATATAATCATAGGTTGCGGGATAGGGTGCACATTCATCAAATGACATGATGATATCAGGTCCTAAGTCATTTTGTATTTGAATTGATTTTTCTGGTGATAAGAATAGCTTACTACCATCGTAGATATTTCTAAATGTAACACCTTCTTCAGTAATCTTTCTTGTATCTCCTAGTGAGAACACTTGAAAACCACCGCTATCAGTTAGTATTGGTCCATCATAGTTCATAAACTTATGTAGACCACCGGCTTCTTTAATTACATCTTCTCCTGGTTTTAACCAACAATGATAAGTGTTCGCAAGAATAACTTGTGATCCCATTTCTTTTAATTGTTCAGGAGATATTCCTTTTACTGTTGCATTTGTGCCTACTGGCATAAACATAGGTGTTTCTACATCTCCATGAGGTGTATGTAATATTCCATATCTAGCCCCACTATTTTTATCTACATGTTTTAATTCATACCAAAAATTTTCCATATCATTTCCTCTTTTTAAACCTACCCCATTATAACAAACATCCTTTTATATATGAACAAAAAAGTAAGCGTGGAAATAAGTTCCACGCTATATTTTTATCTTGTAATTCTTCTTGCTTCTAAGTAATATCTCTTCTCGTTGGCAGTTCCCATAGAGAATGTTTTTCTAGGAAGTACCCCTCCTGCTTGAATGGCAGAGAATAATGTATCCTTTACAATTGGTCCTAGTAAGAATCCTACTGTATGATCATTGACTAGTTCTTTTACTTCGTCTTCACCATGAATATAATCTATTTCACATTCTGGATGAGATGCGACATACCCATCTAAGAATTCTTGTAAAACATCTACAGGTAATCTTCCTTGTTTATTATCTATTTCATAATGATTCTCAGTATCTGTCACAATAAATACATCTTCACCTTTAATTAACATAATATTATGATCATCTATTAAATCTTCTAGTGAATCGAATAGATCTTTAGGATCGCATTTAAAAACGACTCTATGAATTGGTTCAAATTTAAGCGCATTACTATGAAGATTCACCATTTCTACTAACGCAAATCTAGCAGGATGATTTTCTTTTTCTTCTTCAGATAATCCTAATTTAACATCTTCCCAACAAGCTTTTGCGGTAGCTAAAGAATGATTGCCATCTCCTACTGCTAAGAAAAAACCATTGCTTTGATCTTCATATTCATTAATGAGCTGTGATAAGTTTTCTGCATTTTGGCCATCAATGGCATAACCACTTATATGGCCTCCATTTTGCATTAAATCAAAATCATATAATTTAAATAAAGATTGTCGACGTTCATATAATGGTTCAATAAGCGTTTGGTTGATGTCATCTACCAATACCATTACATGAGGTAATTCCATAATCGCATCTTTTCTTATTTTCTTTCTTGGAGGGATTCTTGACTCTATTGTCCCTTCAGTTGCACGAATTGGTGTTATGACACTAGGATCGTAATGATAGTTTTCTAAGTCAATTTGTCCAATCAATCCAAGTCTTGTTCCTGATTCAGTTTCTCTTACTACTAATACAAAGCCATCTTTCACTTTTTCTTCTAATATATTGGCATTGTATTCTCTCATGACAAGATTAATTCTTTTAATTCTTTCTTCACCTTCAGATAAATAGGCTTCAGGATAAATAATATTAAGTGAGGAAGGATCCTCTCCTACTATTTTTTCTACTTTATTCCAATATTTTTTATTAGATGTAAATTGGTCACATGCGACAACGGACCATTTTTCTAAATTGACATCACTATTAGGTAATAATATTGATGTTGGTAAGAAACTATGTTTCATAGTTTCACCTCCTTAATCAAATGTTACATATGGTTTTTCTAGTGGTGGTACTACTTTTAATTCATCTGCAGTTAATAAACAATAATAGGCATCTTCTTTTTGGTCATATTCTAATGATATTTTTCCTTTTACTTGTACCCATTCATCTTTGACAAGTTGTTTAGATACAGGATGCTTACATACCATACCAATTAAAGAAGTATCTTGTTCACAACATACCATTGCAAGTCTTCCTAAGATAAAGCCATCTTCGATGTCTTTATCTCTTCCAATAAACATGCCTTTTAAAGTGATGGTTTTACCAACATATTTATCTGGATGATCTAATGCGTCATAACAAAACAATCCAAAGTCATGATCTTGTATTACAAGTTCATCTGATTCTGTATCAAATGGTAATTCGTCATCTTGGATAGTATTAATACTACCATCTTCATTTTCATAAATGATTTGACAATTCCCATTGATTGCTTTGATGTTATTTCTTAAGAATGATTTTTTTGTACCTGGTTTAATTCTATTAAATATGACTAAATCAGAATATTTTAAGTGTGTAAACAATAGACTTCTCATATTATTGATATACGATTCAAATGTATTCGCATCTATTGTAGATAATACTTGTACAATATCCCAATCTTCTGGCTTTTCACAAGACATGAGTTTTTCAATATCCCACATCCCATTTAATTCAATAAACACTTGGCTTGGATCATATTTCTCTTTAATTTTATTAAAGAAATCTAAGTTCCAATCATCTTCACTATTTACTTCTTCTATATCAACATCAAATTTCTTTAATTCTTTTTCATCATATTCTGTTTCTCCCCATTCACTTAGAAGGAGTACTGATGTTTCACCATCACAGAAATCTGTTGTCGTGATCGTATCTTTGATAAAAGATGACTTCCCACTATCTAAAAATCCAGTAAAAACATATATTCTAGTTCTCATTATTTAACTCCAAATAACTCTTTTACTTTATCTTCATTTACTTCAGCACCAATCACACAAATTCTACCTGTATAATCTGCACTACCGTATCTTACTTCATATTCTGATGGTACCAAGTCAAAGTGTAACCACTTATTATCATCAGATTTCAATATACCTTTAGCGCGTAAGATTTTTCCATAACCTTCGTCATTTGCAAGATGATTTAATTTTTCTTCTAAATCTTCTTTATTATAGATGTTAATTGTTTCAAGTCCGATGCTATCAAATATTTCATCTGCATGGTGATGGTCATGATGGTGATCATGACATCCACATGTACAATGTTCATCATGTTCATGATGATGGTGATGATGATGTTCGTGATCATGACATTCACATTCTTCATCATGATTATGGTCATGTTCATGGTCATCATGGTCGTGATGATGTTCATGGTCGTGTTCATCGTGGTCATGATGATGGTGATGATTATGACTTTCTATTTCTTTTAACATAATCTTTTCTAAAGAGTCTTTATTTTCTAATGCATTTAATAATACTTCACCAGATAAATCATCCCAAGGAGTTGTGATGACATTTGCAGTTGTGTTTAATTCTTTAATAATGTCTAATACTTCATGTAATTTATCTTGATCGATATCTTGCGTTCTACTTAATATTACAGTAGAAGCATATTCTATTTGGTTATTGAAGAATTCACCAAAGTTTTTATGATATACTTTTGCCTTCTTACTATCAATAACGTCTACAAAGCTATTTAATACTAAGTGTTCATCATGACAATCTTTTACAGCTAATATGACATCAGATAATTTACCTACACCTGATGGTTCGATGATAATACGGTCTGGTTTAAATTCAGCATATACTTTCTTTAACGCCTCAGTGAAATCACCTACTAAGCTACAACAAATACATCCTGAATTCATTTCTGTGATTTCAATGCCTGCATCTTTTAGGAAAGATCCATCAATACCAATTTCACCAAATTCATTTTCTATTAATACGACTTTTTCGTTTGTATAACTTTCTTTAATTAATTTTTTTATTAGTGTTGTTTTACCAGCACCTAAAAATCCTGAAATAATATCTACTTTACTCATTGTTTATTACCTCTTTTCTTCTTATGTATTATAACATCATTCGTATTCTAGTCAATTTTTAAGGGTTTCTTATTATTTTAATAAAATATATAATATATTTATGAACAAATTATTACATCACAAAAAGTTAATCGTTATTTTAGTATGTCTATTACTTGTAGTATCTGGTAGCTTTATTTATCAAAAGAGTCGCATTGTGAAAATGTCTATAGAAACGATCAATCAAGTTGAAACAGGATATTCTAAAGGTTGTGAAGGTGTCTCTTTATATATGTGTTTAAAATACAAAGGCTATATGGATGATATTTCTCTTGATGATTTTATGTCAACCATCCCTAGAGATGATGATAATCCATACTTAGGCTTTGTAGGTGATTTAAATGAAAAAACTGAAGGTAAAAGACAAACCATTTATCCTTCTCCACTTGCATCTTGGGGAAAGAAATATGGTAATGTTGAAGATATCACAGGGTCAACGGTCGCAGAATTAAAGAACTACATTAATAAAAAACAACCTGTCGTTGTTTATGTCACAAAAGATTTTAGTGAACCAGAGTGGAAAACATATGACTATGGGAGAGTTGTCACAAACGGGCATGTCATCGTACTTGTAGGATATAATAAAAAAACAGGTAATTATTTAGTTAATGATTGTTGGAATGGTGAAGGTGAATATTGGGTAGATAAAGATATTTTCGAAAATATATATAACGTTAGAAAATATGCAGTTGTAGTAAAATAGGTGTGTATCATTAGATACACACCTATCATTTTTATTTCCCACTATCGCCATAGTTTTTAAGTACTCTTGCGCTTGGATCATCCACATCACAGTTTTCCCATGATTTATTTGGCATCCAGAAATCTTTAATCCATTTGGATTGCCCTGGATAGTATTCTTCAAAGATATCTCTATATAATAATGATTCTTTTGTGAATGGCGTACCGTAAGGATATTTCTTTTTAGCGTTCTTTACATCTTCATCGGTATAAAGCTCTTCGGCATATTCTTTTAGATAATCTACCATAGAATGACCTACTGCATCACTAAACGCTGCTTTTTCTCTAAATAAGATATCTTCTGGTAAATAATCTAACCCTTCAAATGCATGTCTTAATAAATACTTTCCTTTATTATATGTATTCATTTTCTTAGCAGGATCGATGCTCATTGCATAATTTACAAAATCAATATCTGCAAATGGGACTCTACCTTCTAATGAGTTTGAACTAATGCATCGATCAGCTCTTAATACATCATACATATATAATTCCTTAATTCTTTTTTCTGATTCTTTTTGGAATTCTGCAGGATTAGGTGCAAAGTCAGTATATTTATAACCAAATAATTCATCCGATACTTCTCCAGTTAATATAACTTTAAGATCGGTATTTTCATGAATATATTTACATAATAAATACATACCCATACTTGCACGGATAGTAGTAATATCCCATGTTTCAAGTTCATAGATGACTTTTCTTAAACTTGATAAGACATCTTCTTTACTCATCTTAACTTCTGTATGATCAGTCCCTAAGTAATCTGCTACTTCTTTCGCATATTTTAAATCGATTGGGTCTGTTTCCATCCCAATCGCAAATGTTTTGATTGGTTTGTCATGCATTCTTTGAGCAATAGCACATACAAGTGATGAATCTAATCCACCTGATAATAAATATCCTACAGGTGCATCAGATTGTAGTCTTTTTTCTACAGCTTTTTCTAATTTCACTCTTAAGTTATAAGCAATCGTATCTAAGTCATCAGTATTCACTGTTTTAACATCACTTAAATCGTTATAACATACAAATACACCATCGATATAATAATGTCCTGGTGGAAATGGTAATATACCATCACACACTTTCATTAATGCTTTTGCGACTGATGCAAAACAAATTTTTCCTGTTTCTTTTTCATATCCATAGAATAATGGACGAATACCCATTGGATCTCTTGCAGCAATGATATGTTTGTTTTGATCGTCAACAAGTGTAAATGCAAACTCTCCATCTAACATTCTTACCATGACATCAATATCATATTTCTTATATAAAGGTAAAAGTACTTCGCAATCACTACTACTTTTGAATGTATAACTATCTCTAATGTTTTCTTTTAATGCTGGATAGTTATAAATCTCCCCGTTACACACTAGTATAGAATCTTGATATTCAAATGGTTGCATTCCTTTTTCAGATAAATCCATAATAGATAAACGATCAAAACCAAAGAATGTATTATACTTGTATGTATAACCAGATTGGTCAGGTCCTCTATCTTTAATCGCTTCTAATGCTTCTAAACACAAACCTTTCTTAAATGTTTTACTTCCTATACTCACAAATCCACACATAACTTATATCCTCCCACAAAAAAACTCGCAAGTGTGCGAGTATCGAATCCATTTAGTCCTTAAATAATACTAAGTACGGAAAATACTTCTAAGAGTACTCGATACCCGTTGACTGTAACATAGCCAAATTCGTTCTAGCCTACTAAGAATACTTCTTTTCGGTAGACAGCTCTTAGGTGTTCTTCATCTTAATGCCTTCGTTAATCTTTCACCATTTATTAACTCGCTTTAGAAGGTTTTCTTAAGACTACTCTCCTAGTCGTCGCCTTTATGCAAAATAATATATCACACTAATAATTATTTATCAATAATATTTTATCACTCTTTAATATTTTTTATCATTTTATATTAGAATGGATTGTTTTATAATAGGGATGGGAGGGATAATGATGTTACCAACAGATCCAGTGATGATGCTTAGTTTTGTGAATATGAAATTAAGAGGTCAATATGCATCTTTAGATGATTTATGTGATGATTTAGATGTATCTAAGGATGAGATTCTTTCAAAATTAAAAAGAATTAATTATGAATATGATGAAACAAGCAATCAATTCAAGTAAAAAACAAGTCCCTATCGGGGGACTTGTTTTATGCTTTAATAAATATTCTTACCACAAATTGACCTTCTTCTTCAGAAATATCAAATACACCTTTATATTTCTTAATGAACCTTTGTACACTCAACATACCTAGTCCATGTCCTGTACCATTTTTAGATACAGGTAATCCATTTTCTGTATATTCAATCTTTTCAGTAATTGGATTTTTTATTTCCACGATCAATCTATTCTTATCGTAATTTACTAAGACAGATACTTTTTTAGATCCTAATGGATTTTTCATTGTCGCATTTACGGCGTTTTCCATTAAATTAGAAACGACTGTAGCTAAACTAGACTGATCTACTGTCATTTTCTTTGGAACATAGGCCTTAATATCGAATTCTATTTTACCCATATATTGATTTGCGAATGAATTGAATAATGTGTTTAGTAAAGGATTATCGCAATAATATGTCTTTTTGACACTATCATATACTTGACCTTTACTATCGATTAATTCTATCGCTTGATGATAATTATGACTTAGAATAGATTCTTTGATCATACGATCATAATGTCGCATATCATGTCTTAATTCTTTCATTTTTTGTTCATTGTTTTGTTCAATGACCAATTGTCTTTCTATATGTTTATTTAATTGTGAAATCAAAATGTTTTCATTTTTATAATTTAAAGCTTGCGTTGATTCATCAATATAATTTTGTGTTGTGATTAATGTATTGACACCTAAACACGTTGTACAAATAATACCAAGATATACATAAACAACGTGATTGATTGAATTATAGACACAACACAATAACACATATATTAATATAGGTGTCGCAACTATACCATAAGATGTGATTTTATATTCTTTACTCGCAAATTTCTTTACATATTTATTTGTGAGTATATATATCGCAATATCAACTACAGCCATTGAAACTTGACTAATAATCCATGCACTAGTAAGTGTATTCGCGATTAAATAAAATAATCTTCCAAAAGCAACTAAATCAACAATCGTAAATGTAATATATAGTGATTTTATATCGATTGTTTTGAAACACAATAATAATGCGATTGCGATGACAACTACTTCTACTGTGGTAATCGCAAATATACCGGTTATTGTGAAGATCATTTCGAGCACCATCATCATTAGCACACCGGCTGATATGATTACGCATGTTTGTACAGGTTTGTATTTTTTTCTTACACAAGTCACCATATATAAGCACAAAAAGATATAAAGTTGTGCAGCTTGTAGGACTGAATTCAATATTTCCATTATAATTTATTCCTATCAGCCATGAATTTTAAGAATTTTGTTTTAACGTCTTTTGATTTGTTTTTACTTATTGGAATTTCATCACCATCTTCTAAATATAATAAAGAAGAACCATAAGTATCTACATAATTCATATTAACAACATATGATTTATGTACTTGTATAAAGACTGGATTTTCTAATATTTCTTTTAAAGCATCTTCAAATGAAGATCTAAGTGAAGAAGATAAAATAGTACTACCATCAGATTTATGTATATTCATAGCTCTATTATAGCTTTCAATATAAGTGATATCATTCATATCAATTGTGACAATACCTCTTTGTGTTTTTACAAGCCATGTTTTCTTTGTATTCTTCATTAATGATTTACAATAATCAATTGCTTCTTTTAATGCATTATGTTCAATTGGTTTTAATAAGTATCTTACTGCTTTTACACCAAATGCTTCTAATGCGTATTCTCTTGATGATGTAATAAATACAATTAATGCATCTCTATTATATTCATTAATTAAATGTGCAACGTTAATACCTGTCATACCTGGCATTAATATATCTAAGAAATAGATATCGTATTCTTTACCTGCTTGACATGCATCTAGTAATTCGTTGTAGTCAGTATAGTAATCTAATGATACTTTTTCGTCTAATACAATATAAAGTGCTTGTATAATATTTTTAATTTCGACCATTTCGTCGTCACAAATTGCGATTGATAACATTTCACTACCTCACTTACGTTATTATTATAAACTAACTATTAAAAAATCACTATAAAAAATTATTACAATAATAAAGATAGCCAAATGGCTATCTCTATTTTTGATGTTTGAAGAAATATTCTTGTGAATTTAATTTTGGTTCTTTGTTTTTTACTCTCTTATATGTGCCATCATTTAATAATAATGATGCTTTTACATTGTCTTTTAGGATTGTATTAAATGTAAATAAGATTCTTTGTTTTACCTTTTTATCATAGATTGGTACTGCAGCTTCTACTCTTCTTTCAAGATTTCTAGTCATCAAATCAGCAGAAGAGATATATACTTTTGGATCTTTCTTTCCAAATATATAGATTCTAGAGTGTTCTAGATATCTTCCTACAATTGATCGTACAGTAATATTCTCTGTATATCCTTTTATTCCCGGTACGATACAACAAATACCTCTTACTATTAAATCTACTTTAACCCCTGCTTGTGATGCTTCGGATAATTTTTCAATCATCTTTTTACTAGATACCGAATTACATTTGAATCCTACATATGCTTCTTTACCTTCTTTAGCTAAAGCAATTTGAACATCAATCATATCACATATTTTATTTAACATCGCATTAGGTGCTATTAACATATTATGTGTATCTTCTACAGTGACACCTTGGCATAATGCATTAAATACATCGTTAATGTCAGTACCGATATCTTGGTTAGCAGTCATTAGAGACATGTCTGTATATAATCTTGATGTGACTTCGTTATAGTTACCTGTACCGACTTGTGAGATATACTTAATGTTATCTTTCTCATCTGTGTAAGTAATCAAACATAACTTAGAATGTACTTTCAATCCGTTTAGTCCGTATATAACATTACATCCTGCTTTTTCTAATCGTTTTGACCAATCAATATTATTTTCTTCATCAAATCTAGCACGTAACTCTACGAGTACTGTAACTTCTTTTCCGTTTTCAGCTGCTTGTATTAATGATTCAACAATCTTTGATTGTTTAGCAACTCTATATAATGTCATCTTGATACTTACGACACTTACATCTCTACTTGCTTCATCAAGTAATCTTAAAAATGGTGCCATTGATTCAAACGGATAGCTTAAAAAGATATCCTTCTTCGCAATTTGTTTAATCATTGGGGTTGCGACTACAACATCTGGAGAATTCATTGGCGTTAATGGTTTATAGAATAACTCTGGATGTGTTTTCTTAAGTGCATCTCTAAATTCTGATAAGAACTTTAGATCTAATGGCACATGATTAATAAATACTTGGGATGGTTCTAGATTTAAGAATTTCTCTAACATCGAGATTTCTAAATCTTCTAATCCTTCAGATAATTCTAATCTTACAGGCGATAATCTTCTTCTTTGTTTAATTAATGATTCCATTAATTCTCTATAATCTTTATGTCCTGCCAATGAGTCATCTTCATCATCAATATCAGCACTTCTTGTGATACGCATGAAAGCTTTATGTTTAACGTTATATTTAATAAATAATTCGTTTAAGTAATACAAAATAATATCTTCTACTAAGACGTATTTGTTTTCTTCTGTAGGTAATTGAATGAGTCTTTCGTTAATAGCGTTTTGGCATCGAACGATTCCCATTTTTCTATTTCCCTTTTTAGATTCCAATTCCGCAACTATATATAATTCCTTATTATTTAAAAATGGGAACGGTTGTCTTTTAGAGACAACAGATGGAGATAATAATGGTAATAATTCTTGTTTAAAATATTTATGTAAGTATTCTATATTCTTTTTCTTTTTTACATCTTCTATCTTTAATACTTGATATCCATATTTAGATGCTTCTAACATGAGTTTATCGTATACACGATCTTTCTTTTTAGAAAGAACTCTTACTCTTTTTAGACATGCTTTTAATTGTTCTTCAGCTGTCATGTTTGTCTTAGTATCTTTTAATGTTGGATAGAATAACATTTGATCATATAACGATCCAATTCTAACCATGAAGAATTCATCTAAGTTGGATTGGAATATGGATACAAAGCTAAACTGTTCACCTAGTGGTACTTGTTTTTCTTTAGCTTGATCTAATACACGATCATTAAACTTTAACCAAGATAGTTCTCTATTTTCTTTATAACCTAACATAAGATCCCTTCTTTCTAATACATGTTAGTTTTGATATAGTTTCATTATATACCTATGTTCATTTTTTAGAAAATAAAAAGATTGCTTAATGCAATCTTCTATTTCTAAGATAATCTTGTGATGATTACAGAGTGTTCTTCCGTAGATCCTAGATATACTTGTTTTTCCTTGCTATCTACTTTTGTGATATATCCTTGTACTTTAACAGAGACACCTTCTTTAAAAGTAGAGATAGAGTTTTCTTTTCCTGTAGCATCAATCACAAATCCTTCTTCAAGTACAACTTCTGAAGTACCCAATTCTTGAATGGTACCTGTTACTGTAACTTTAGCACCTTCATATTTCTTTTTAGAATATGATTTGATGATTTCTGTAGATGTCATATTTTCTGAATTGCCAGAGTTATTGATTACTGTTGCCTTAACTTCGCTTTGTTTACTTGAGCATGCAGCAAGTGTACATACTAGTAATACAGACATGACTATTTTAGATAACTTTTTCATTGCTTTTCTCCTATTCATAGACTGGATCCATTGTAAGTTGTAATCCTAATTTTTTAAATGTATTGATATCTGTATTTGATAGTAACACAGATGAATGGATTTGACATCCATTTAAGTGTGTTAACATATCCAATGCTTTTTTAGAGTCTTCATTAAAAGCTGCAGAAGCACTTAATGCGATTAATACTTCATCAGTATGAAGTCTAGGGTTTTTACTTCCTAGATACTTAGTCTTTAATTCTTGTATTGGCTTAATAGCATCAGGTGATATGACGTTTAATTCTTCTGGAATATCAGCTAAATATTTTAATGATTTTAATAGTACTGCAGCACTTGGACCAAGTAATTCAGTTGTTTTACCTGTTAGAATTGTGCCATCATCTAATTCTATTGCAGCAACCGCTTTTCCTTTTTTAGGCATTACTTTTCTAGTTGCAGCAACCACTTTTCTATTTAACTCAGTAATAGATAATTGTCTCATTAAGTTTTCTAACTTATTGATATCATCTTTACATTCACCTGTTGTTTTCTTTTCTGCAATTGCTTTGTAGTATCTTCTAATGATTTCTTGTTTACTTGCCTCTACACATACTGCATCATCTACGATACAGAACCCTGCCATATTAACACCCATATCAGTTGGAGATTGATATGGTGATGATCCATAAATCATATCAAATGTTGCTTTTAATACAGGGAATGCTTCGATATCCCTGTTGTAGTTAACTGCTGTTTCTCCATAAGCTTCTAAATGAAATGAATCAATTAAGTTTACATCATTTAAATCAGCAGTAGCCGCTTCATAAGCTAAGTTTACTGGATGTTTTAGTGGGATAGACCAAATTGGGAATGTTTCAAATTTAGCATATCCTGCTTGAACACCGTTTTTATGTTCATGATATAGTTGAGATAAACATGTTGCTAGTTTTCCAGAACCAGGTCCTGGTGCTGTAACGACTACAAGTGGTTTTGTTGTTATAATGAAATCATTTAATCCATATCCTTCATCACTTACGATATGTTCTACTTTTGTAGGATACCCTTCGATTCTAAAGTGATGATATGTTTTGATATTGATATCATGTAATCTTTCTTCAAAGCGATCAATTAATGGTGTTTTAAGATATTTCGTTAAACACACACTACTTACATATAATCCGATACTTCTAAACTCTTTAATTAATCTTATAACATCTTCATCATATGTGATACCATAGTCAGCTCTGATTTTGTTTGCTTCAATATCTTCTGCATTAATTGCTACGACTACTTCAGCTTGATCTTTTAATTGTAGTAACATTTGAAGCTTTGAGTCTGGTTTAAAACCTGGTAATACTCTTGATGCATGATAATCATCAAATAGCTTACCACCTATTTCTAGGTATAGTTTATCTCCAAAATGAGATATTCTTTCTTTAATATGTTCTGATTGCATCAGAATATATTTTTCATTATCAAATCCTATTTTCATATTTAGCCCTCTTACAAACTTTCAATATGTATTATAATGTTTCAATTTAATGATGTCCATAATTCAATTAACTTTTAAATTTTATTGGTGGAGATGATGTAAAATATAATCTGCCAGTTCTCTTTTAATTATACAATTTCCCTTTTTTGTAGAATTCTACATTTTTTGCGATTATTTTTATTTAATTTATTAATATATTAAAATGTAAAAATTATTCTTAAAATATTCTTTTAACAAATGTGTTTATATATATTTAACAAAAAAAGTTAAAGTCATTAAACTTTAACTTTTATTATTTTTTGATAGAGGTGAGGGGAAAATATATAGAAGTTTTAACCTGTTATTTTATAGTTGTTATTGTACAAAATGTACAATAACAACTACTTTTTAATACCTTTCTTTATTTTTGACAACAAAAAAGCTAAAGTTACAAAACTTTAACTTTTAAACTTCATTGGTGGAGGTGAGGGGAATCGAACCCCTGTCCAAAAGTCGTCCCATATAGGAATTCTACAGTTTATCTTATCGAATAAATTTAATCTAGCTACGTTCGACAAGCAGACTTACACTAGACGATTCTATTCATTTTCGTGATTTATTCCTAGACTTAATAAACCCTTATCCTGTAAGTTATGTTACCTAATTAGTAATCACAGGTACATTACTAGTAGGCATTCGCGAGTCTATGTCGACTATTAAGCGAAAGCGTAATTTGTTCTGTTTCCAGATATTTTTGATAGATTTAACGTATCACTACGACTGCCTTCCTATTCAAACTAACCCCTGTCGAATCCAGGACACCCCCATATATTAGAAAGCATTTTTTAATGCTTTCTCTATATCTCTTTTAGCATCTTTTGCTTTAAGATCTTCTCTTTTATCGTATAATTTCTTTCCTTTTACTAATGCAATTTCTAGTTTTGCTTTAGAAGAATTGAAATATACTTTTAACGGAACTATCGTTAGACGTTCTTCTTTTACTTGTTTGTATAGTTTGTTGATTTCTTTTTTATGCAACAAAATTTTTCTTGTACGCAATGGATCTACATTAAATCGGTTCCCTTGTTCATAGTTTGCGATATGCATTCCTTCTACATACGCTTCACCATTTTTAATACGCACATAGCTATCTCTTAAGTTACAGCTACCATTTCTTACTGATTTAATTTCAGTCCCTTTTAATTCTATTCCAGCTTCATAAGTGTCTAGAATGAAATAATCATGGTAGGCTTTTTTATTTTGAGATACTACTTTCATTCTAATCACTTCTTTCTTGATCTCATTTTACCTTTTTTACTTCTATTTGTCTTTACTTTATTCATTTGAATTGTTTTATGCGTGCGCTTTTTTCTTGTGTTGTTTACTAATTCAAAATCAATTGTTTTATCTTTTTTACTTGCTGCTTTTACTCTAACTTTTACCTTGTCGGATAATTTATACATATGATGATTACGTTCTCCAATTAACATCATATTTTTTTCATCATAGATATAGTAATCATCATATAAGTCATTGACATGTACTAATCCATCAATGGTATTAGGTAATTCCACAAAGAAACCAAAAGAAGTTACTGAAGAGATAATACCTTCATATTCTTCTCCGATATGATAAGACATATATTCTGCCATTTTCATATCATCTACTTCTCTTTCTATTTCTATCGCGGTTCTTTCTGCTGTTGAACTCTTTTCAGCTAATTCAGGTATAACTTCTGAAAAGTGTTCAACCTTAGAATAATCCTGATTAAAGATATATTCTCTAATTAATCGATGTACTAATAAATCAGGATATCTTCTAATAGGTGAAGTGAAGTGCGTATAGAAATCATCCGCTAACCCAAAGTGACCTAAGCATCTTTCATCATATCTTGCCTTAGACATACATCTAAGAAGAATTGTTGAGATGATATCGTGTTCCTCTGTTCCTTCACTCATTTCAATAAGTTTACTGATATCTTTAGGATATACATTATCTAATGACCCTTTAATCGTATATCCTAACGGTTTTACCATTGTCACAAATTGAGAGAGTTTATCTTTCTTTGGTGGTTCATGGACTCTGTAGATGAATGGTACATCTAACCAATTAAAGTGTTCGGCAATTGTTTCATTAGCACACAACATAAATGATTCTATGATTCTTTCGCCTTCTCCTCTTTCTCTTAGTACTACGTTTAATGGTTTCCCTTTTCCGTTTACAATAACCTTTCCTTCATTAACATCGAAGTCTATTGCGCCACGATCTTTTCTCTTTTGTATCAATATGTCAGATAGTTCTTTCATTAAGAAAAACAAACCAACACTATCTGCATATTGATGAGATAATCTTTCGTTGCATTGTAGTATTGCATTGACATTATTGTAAGTCATACGATGTGATGAGTTGATGACTGTTGGAAGTATATCATGGTTTATAACATCACCATGTTTATCTATTTCCATGATACAACTAATACAATAACGATCTACCCCTTCATTTAATGAACAAATACCATTAGATAACTTATGTGGTAACATTGGGATCACTCTATCTACCAAATAGATGGATGTCCCTCTTTTAATTGCTTCTTGATCTAATGGACTTCCTTCTTTTACATAGAATGACACATCCGCAATATGTACCCCTAATTGATAATTGCCATTAGGTAATACTTTTAATGATATAGCATCATCAAAGTCCTTAGAATCATCGCCATCTATTGTGACAATGAGTTCATCTCTTAGATCCACTCTATTTTTTATATCTGATGGATCTATTTCCTCGGAAATATTACTGATTTCTTTATATACATCTTCTGGAAAATCTATATCTACATTATGTTGTGCTACAACAGATAATATATCTATACCCGGATCTGATTTATGTCCTAGTATTTGTACGATATTCCCTTTTAACTTAGGTTTATAGGATTTAACTTCTACGACGACTTTATGTCCAATGGAAGCACCATGCAAATGTGCATCATCCACAAATACCCACTCATCTATTGTAGGATCATCTAGTGCTACATATAAATCTCTTTTACCTTTTTTAACTTCTCCTACATAACGTTGTGATGATCTTTCTACAACACGTATAATTTTTCCTTCTTCTTTTTCTCCATGAGTAAGTACTTTTTCAATGAGAACGATATCGCCATTAAAAGCATCTTTGATATATTTCTCATTGATATAGAACTCTCTATCTTCATCTACTCTAACAAACCCAAATCCTTTTTTATGTACAGAAAGTACACCTTTGAAGTACTTTAATTGATTGACTAGATAATAATTATTATGACTATCTCTAATGATTTTACCTTCATCTTCTAATTTATTAACGAGTTTTATAAAGTTAATATACGCTTGTGTTTCTACTTGACCTAACTGAGATGCTAGTTCATTAATCTTTCTTCTAGAGTAATGCTCATCTTGTAGTAACTCTAAGATCTTTTCTTCCATCGTTCTCACCTCCTTATTTCATAAAAAAAAGAGCACTCTGTGCTCTTTTTTATCCCATTCTTATTAGTATAGCTAGTACAAAGAATATAACACCTAATACAACAGTTGTTCGTGTTAGTACTAAATCAATACCTCTTTCTTTTGTTTGGTTAAATAGATTAGAACCTTGTCCAGTTAATGCACTAACGATTCCATCTTGTTTACCTGATTGTAAAAGACATAATATGATAAGAGCAATTGAATCAATTAATAATAATATTTTTAATACCATAAATAATGCCTCCCTTCTTAAACGCATTGTTATAATAGCATATTCAAGATATCATGACAATGTTTTTTTATTCTTCTATATCGACTCTTTCTATAGATACGACATAATATTTTTTCTTCATCTTTACCAGTGTGATGGATGTTTCAATCGTATCGTTATTAATGATTTCGTTGTTTTCATTAAAAATCAATGTCACAACTAAATCATAATAACTATAATCTTCAAGTCCAGATAACTTTTTATTGGATTCTGTATATGAGATTACTTTATATTTAGTCACTTCTTGTGTATTTGTATTATTTTCTATATAACTATTTGCATCTTTGTAGTAATCATTCTTTGCATAAGATTCAAAATCTTTTTTCTTTTTACTATAGAAGAATTCAGTACCACCTATTTCATCTACTTCTTTATTCGTTAATGAATAATAATCTGATGCAAAATATAATCCTACATCTGTTCCTTGTTTTTCTTCGTCTTTAGAACTAATTGCATCTTCTAAATGCGTATATATATCACTCATTAGTTCTGTTTCATTATCATCTCTTGTGTATTTTATAACTGTACTACTTTTAGTTGATGTTTTATGAGACAAAGATGATGTTCTTATATATAAGCCACCCGCAACCAATACAACAACAACCATTATACATAATGTCACCTTACTATTAAGCTTTGATGCGATATGTTTATATGGGGTTGTATCTTTGATCTTTGGCAAGTTATCACTCTTTACAAATATGTTGATAACAGTAAGGATTGGCTTATATTTACGGTCAATCATATTTGTAAGTTCGATAAATAATTCAAATAATACTAGTAAGAATACAAAGAGTATTGTTGCAGCAACCTTATTATATAAGTATATGTATGAACATAAGCTAAATAGTATTGTCACAAAATATAAGATCAATACACTTTTTGTTTGCCCTAGATTTAACGAGAACATCAATTGATGATGTAAGTGTCCTCGATCTGCTTCACTAAAGCTTTTATGATGTACTTTTCTTCTAATGATTGCGACAAATGTATCAATAATTGGAACTGCTAATACGACAATTGGCGCACCTAAAGTAAAGAAGGATGAGCTCTTATATCCAAATCCTAATAAGGAGATGACCGCAATCATATATCCTAAAAATAATGCGCCACAGTCTCCCATAAATATAGAGGCTGGATGAAAGTTATAAACTAAAAATCCTGCTACAGCACCTGCAAGTAACAATGAAAAAGCAGAGATATCTGTTCTTCCATAATGCAAAGATGTTAATGAAATCGTCACTAAGACAATAATACATATACCAGCACATAAACCATCTAACCCATCGATTAGATTGATTGCGTTTGTGATACCGATGATCCATCCAAGTGTAATCACAATCGCAATGGCATTGGCGATTTGTGTTGGTAGGAAGGATGGTGAAAAGCCTTTAAGTGATATCCCACCATATACAATTACAACAAGTGCCCCTATGATTTGACCAAATAGTTTCGCCTTAGGAGATATATCGTGAATATCATCTATTAATCCTGTCATAAATACGATAAATCCACCTATTAACATGGAATTAATTTGCGTATCTGTTTTTAAGAAAAACATGGCACCTATTAGAAAAGCGGCATATATTGCATACCCTCCAGTTCTGGGAATGATCCCCTTATGGATTGTACGATTGTTTGTATGTGCAATAATGCCCATTTTCTTGGTTACTGTCCCAATGACTGGCACTAATATTAAACTTAATATAAAAGTTGTTAAAAATGATAATGTAATCGTAAGTCTCATATATTAACCTCGGAGACTATTATAACATTGTCACTTTTATAATGCACTTGTAAAATAAATGTGCTTTTCTTCAATGTTTTATATTACGAAAATGTAACTTTCTTCAAAGTTTTGATGCTTTATATTATTTTTATTAATACATATAAAATTATTCTTCTTGAGAACCTATTCTATTTATTAGATAATATAATCAAAGGAGGTGCTAAGTATGCATCAATTAGGTATTAGTGTATATCCTGATAAGTCAGATATTAATGAAGTTTATGCTTATATGGAAAAAGCAGCTAAACTAGGATATACAAGAATTTTTACTTGCTTCTTATCTATACCAGATGATAAGAGAGCTGAATACATGGTTTTCTTTAAAGATTTCATGAAGAAAGCACATGAGTTAGGTTTTAAAGTCGCTGCAGATACAAATCCAGCAGTATTTAAATTAATAGGAGCTACTCCTGATAATCTTAAACCTTTTGCGGATTTAGGATTAGATATCATTAGACTTGATGGTAACTTTGGAACAATGGGTGATATCCAAGTTACAAGAAACCCTTATAATATTCAAATCGAGTTTAATGCGAGTATGGATGCAGGTGTTGAGTTATTAATTAATAATGGTGGTAATAAAGATCAAATCATTATGTGTCACAATTTCTTCCCTGAAAGATACACTGGTTTAGATTTCGATTTATTCCAAGAATACAATGCTTATTGGAAAGAATTAAATCTACATACTGCTGCATTTGTATCATCTAATAATGAACATACAATTGGACCATGGGAAGTATTCTGTGGACTACCTACTGTGGAAATTATGAGAGGATTACCTATCGAAGTACAAGCTAGATATTTACTAGCTACTGGTGATGTTGATGATATCATTATTGGTAACTATCCAGCTACTGATCAAGAACTAGAAGCATTATCTAAAGTGAATTATCAAGCTATCGAATTAAGAGTTGATCCAGTAGACGATATATCAAAGAACGAAGAATTAATTATGTTTGATTATGCACCACATTTTGATAGATATGATCATTCATCATTTATGTTAAGATCATCATTCCCTAGAGTTTGGTTTAAGAATCTCGCAAGTGTACAAGATCCAAACGCAAATGAAGCAATTTTCAAAGTTGAATCAAAGAATATCCCTTATAGAGATCCTAAAAAGAAAGTATTTACTAGAGGTGATGTACTTGTAGTGAATGATAATCTAGCACATTATAGAGGTGAGTTAGAAATTGTATTAACTGAAATCCCTAATGATGGCGAAAGAAATCTAGTAGCTAAGATTAAAGATGAAGATATTGGTTTACTTGATTTTGTGAAACCTGGTCATTTCTTTAAATTAATCAAATAATATACATGCCAAGAGTGATAACTCTTGGCATATTTTATATACTATTCACGAAACCGGAAATAACACACAAAAAAGAGGCTACATATGTAGTCTCTTTTACATTTCATGAAATTTGTTAGGCTTTGAGTGATTCACACCCTTTTTAGATGCATTGAACCTAACATAAAACACATCTAAAAGGGATATGAATTAGCTCTGAGACCAGACAATTCATACTACAACATTATAGATCAGTGATAAATATCGAATATATTTATATATTCATTATTGGTAAGGTAATCAATATATGCCTATATCTTCAATTTATATAATATATAACGTATCATGCACCATTATGTTCCATTCAAATATTTGTCTATTCCTTCTTCTTTTCAAGTCCTCTACTCAATTCGCAAAGATTCAATTCTCTCCACGCATATCCGCCTTCTCTTCTTATTTGACTTCTCTATATTTCTCTTCAGTACTTCTTCTATAACTGAGAACTTCTTTCACTAAACCTACTTAAATTCATATATCCAACTCTCCATTTCCTAGATAACGATAATCTCTTGTAACATTCAGCTGATAGGTCCTTCCGATCTAACTCTTCAAATGATCAGTTATCCAAGCTATTTCTTTCAGACCAGGTTACGCCTTACTACCATTAAATAAGTCCTTTCAAGTCATCAACAATCCTTCTTTTGATAAAGCTTCCAAAGTTGGCCCCTCACTTACAGAGTCCATTCATCCAATACTCTACTTTGAAATCTCCTAAGATTTGAAATTGAACATTTGTTTTGTTCTTCTCTCTTCTTATTGATTCTTTTGATTTCTATCTATTCAGTTGTTCAAAACAAATAAGTGAACTTTCCAATCAAGTACACTCTCAAATGTCTCTACTTCACTTCCAACTCCTATACTAGTAACTTCTGTATCTTCTTCAATATCAAGGTAAACCTAGGCTACGGAAATTCCTTTGTATTCCTCTTTACTAAGTCCAACACAGTTATTACCACTATATTCATCTTCTATTCAGTTTTAACATTTAATATTTTAAAACCATGTGTATCCACATCGTTTTAACGTCATCTTTGTGTCCGTAGATTTATATATAAGTTAAATAAATCATAAAGGACCTTAATAGACTACGGATCCCATTAAGGTCCTTTATAGCCTATAACGAAATATGTTATATAATTACCAATTGAGATAATTGGTAATTATATAATCTTCCTTTTTGATATAATTATCAATATACCATCCTTTTTTGTATCTTTTTTGTGTAGTTTTATTTGTTTGGTTAGCATTTTCCTAAATTTTATTTTAAGAATTTAGGAATTACAATGTAAAACAGGGCGTTTTTCGATTTTTTGATTACATTATGTGTAATTGTCAAATTTTTATAATGTGGATTTCCCAACTTGTCTAGCACCTGTCAATAATAAAGATTTGTTAGTTTAAGTCCTATTTTTTATTATCATTGTTATAGCACGATTAATATATTTCGTATAAACCTCCGACTAATGTTTAATTCAATTAATATTTTATTTGCTAAATACATGTGTGCCAATTTGTTTTTTTCGTAATATTATCTATATCTATTTACTTAATAATCACAATATCTATTAT
>R03__coassemble_289_pt1 | contig 30680 bp, 31 predicted proteins | sample R03__metabat2_low_PE_061 | metagenome-assembled genome bin R03 | reverse complement strand
CAGTACTGTTAACACCTGTAAAGTCTACTACTTGAGTGACTACTGTAGGAGTAGTTACGGTAGAAACAGAAGGTGTTGCTTTCTTAATCCCAACAATAGCATATTCAGAGAATTTATTTGTAGAGAATGTACCACCATTAGTAATTGTACCTAAGTTATCTACCTTACCATCATGTAATCTTAATACATAATAAGAATCATATGTATTATCTAATGATACTTTGAAATCAATAGATTCATTTAATTGAGTTAATGCATATTTATTTTCACCTACAATTGCATTAATACTAATATCAAATGCACTTACAATAGTGTTATTACCTGCAGCAGTAACCATATCGGCTGAAGCTGTTGTATTTTCACTTGTTACTTCTGATTTAACTACTTCATCATTGTTAATTGCATTTTTAATTTTATTGTAGTTTTCAAAACTTGTATTATCGTGTGATAAACTACTTAATGTACTATTAATCGCATGGCTTGCTTGAGTTTCATCTACTGTAATTTTACCTGCTTTAAATTGTTCCAATGCAGATTTATATCCTACAGCACGTACAACAGTTGTTAAATTACATAAATTTAGATATGGATTTTCATCTCCACTTGGGTTTGATTTTTCTTTAGAGACCATTAAAGAAAAATCTTCATTTATACTTGATGCTTCAACTTTTACATTTAAGATTTTATGATCAGTGTCATCTACAGAAATTGAAACATTAGAGATACATTCATTTAATTCAAAACGATATGTTGTACCGTCTATTGTTTTAGAAATATATTTTTGAGAACCTTCGCTTTGATCACTTACTTGTGGTTCTTCCCAAGTAAAATTTTGACCACTCCAATCAACATTACTTTTTAATTGATAAGTTTTCGTATCTTCAAATGCGATTTGTTGATCACAATATACATTGTCAAATGAAAAATAAGGTGCATCATTACTTAATAAAATCTTAAATTTTCCACCTGTCGATTTATCTGAAGAGATTCCACCATCGTCATCTATTTCTACATTTCCAGAAGCAGCGAAATAGTCCACGTAAATATAAGAAATACTGTTAGTAGTTATCTCCTTTATATCATCTTTAGTTACTACGAAACTTCCATCAGCATTTGTTTGTAATTTTACAAAAGTATCTTCATCAGATTCCTTTGGCAAATGACTAGGATTTGGGCCATTATCATCATATTGATCATCATCTTCATAATAAGCATTAGCTTCAAAGTATGTGTATTCGCTTAAATCAATCTTATAGCCAAATTCATCTGTTATTTCTGGTGTAACAGTTATCGAATCGTTACTACCCATATTAATAACTTTAGCGGTATTATATGGAGCTCCAAATCCTATATCATTATACCAAAAAATATTGATTTCATAATCATGTGATTGCGTAAATTTCATTGTTAAGTCATATTTACCATCATCGTCTTCATCAGTTAATGAATAATCCGTAATACCTAAGTATTCTAATTCTTCTTTATAGAACTCACCATTTCCCATAATCCACCAACTAAATTCATAGTCATCAGATTGTTTTTCTTTTAAAAGAATTATTAAATCATCAACAGAACGTTCACCATCAACTTCAGGTGGTAATAAGCTTAAATTAAGTGTGTTATCAGATGATAGATTAATTTTTCCATGATTACTATCATCTAAAGTAACTTTACTATTACCATTGTTCTTGTCATAGATTACGCCATCTGCAACTTCTTGAGTGCATGAGCAACCTGTTCTTTGACATGCTCCTGGATCTCCATTTTCATTATTGCAAGTACAATCTTGGCAATCACAACTTTCATTGTTTGAACATTCACAATTGGTTCTATATGAATTATCTTCATACCAAATGTTCATTGTGTTTTCATCTTCCGCAAATGCAAAAGAAGTAAAACCTGTAAGCATCATTGATATAGTCATCAATGAAACTAAAAAATTCTTTAATTTTTTCATTTTTCTTTCCCTTTCTATAGTTATTTGTTTTGTGGAGTTAAGTTTATGTCAATAAACTTAACTCCTTGATAAGGTTAGTTTATCAAGGGAAATTTCAATTCAACGAATAAAAAAAGACATATTTAAAGCACTGAACCAATTTGTTGCATTGGTAAAGAAAAAAGAACTCATAAGAGTTCTTAAACATCAATATATTCTATAACTGCATAAGAGGTAACACCTTCACCAGTATTAGGATAATAATGAGAATAACGTTGATCAAAGACATATAATCCTAATAATATAATGCATAGAGGGATAACGATTTTCTTATTCATACTTTGAATTATATTATCTAAGATAGGTCCTAAGAAATAGACAGCTACAAAACCTCCTATCCCAAATACCAATAATCCTTCAGCACAGATTCTACCATCCAAATTTAAGAAATAGCCTGAATAATCCCACCATTTCATACCGCCATGACTCAATTCTAATGATAAAGCCGTATAGTATTCAACACAGCCACAGGCTACAATCGTTGTTAAGAATTCTAATGGTGGACTTTCTCTGAACTTAAATAGAAGAATTAAGATGACTAATACACCTGTTCCATAGATTGGTAACCATGGTCCATGTAAGACACCTCTATTTACAAATATACCTGAAGTAATTAAATGTAAGGACACTTCCCAACACCAGCCTATAAATGCAACAATAAAGAATATTAAAATCAATGATGTTACAGCATAATGTCTGTAATAGATTGAATATTCTATTCTGCTTTCTTTTTCTTTTTCTTTAAAAGGACTTAATCTTCTAGGATAAGATTTTAAAGATAATGCATCTTCTGTCATTTTAATTTGATGTTCTCTTATTTTAGCTTTACGATATGTATCCTCTATTTCATCCTTTACTAAAATAATCCCAAACCAATCTTGAATAAACTGTAGGATAAAATTTCTTTTAGGAACGATAATAGGTGGTTCATTCTTTAACGCTATGACATCACTATAAGCTTCCTGTACTAATTCTATTGAAGCAGGATGATATAAATATTGATCTTGTAATAATTGTATACCTTCTGTATTTATTTCTTTATTTTTATTTCTTAAATAAACAAAATATTCTGCATAAGTTGCTTCTTTATATGGATTAATAAATAATACATTTAAAATACCAAAAGTAAGAATACCTAAAATATCCCATAGAATAAAAGATAATTCTAATTTAAAGCATTCTAACTTATGACCATCCATCATTTTTTTAGAAAGATCAATAGCTTTCATAGGATCTATATCAGGATTCTCACTAATAATATAATGAACGCAAAAATAAGAATAACGCTTAATAATTCCTCCTACGATTGTTAAACACCATAAACCATAAATAAGATCTTTTATTAATAAAGAGATAGAAGCTTTAATCCATTTCTTAACTCTTAATAACCACATCATTCTATTTAATGGTACTTCATCATACATTCTTCCCTCTAAGAATATTCTTGTATAAATAATTCTAAAAGTATTAATAATAAATACCCAGACAAGTCCAATAAAAATAAAAGAAAGAATAATAAAGATAATATTTCCTATATTCCCTGTCGAAAAAATAGACACTATTGCACTCATTAAAGTGACTAAAATAGCGCCTGAGGAAACATAATTAACTAAAGTAGATAAAACACCTTTTGTATGACCTAATTCTAATCCATAAATATGCGTATCTTTCTTTTCTTCAGCTTCTAAAGAAGCATTTGCTTCTTCTTCACCTTCTTCTACATTCCCTGTAACAATATTTGTATAAACTTTAGCAATCCCAAAGCCTTCCACCGTTGTTTCTTCATTTTGATTAACTAAATTATTTAATCCAGAAAATCTAATAGTATCTCCTGAATAAGCAGTTCCTATATAAGCTGCTATCAATAATAAGATCACAAAATAAAAATAATGATGCTTTAAGGAATATCTTGCATGTTTCTTTAATCTTTTTCTACTAAACATGATTTCACCTCTTAGGACACATTATAACATAGATTCCATGAAATAATTAGTTGTTTAATAGAATTTGTTAGTATCAAGTAGTTGGGAATCAACTTCTTGATACTAACGCTACTTGATAAAGTTAGTTTATCAAGGGAAATTTTCTTTTAGATAGTTACTGTCATAATACAATTGAGTAGTAATTGACATTTAATTCAATTCACATCATAATATTCATATATTCATATTAATAGAGGTTAAATGATGGAATTTATTAATTTTTCTAATTGTAAATTAAGTAATCGATTCTATGGAGGATCAGAAAAGAAGTTAGGAATTATTTATAAAAATCATAACTATATGTTGAAGTTTCAAAAAGATAGTGCCTTTGGAAAAAGGAATAATCATATAAGTGAATATCTTGCTTCACATATATTTTCGCTATGCGGATTAAATACACATATAACATTATTAGGTACTTATAAAGGTGAGAATGTTGTAGCATGTTTAGATTTTCTAAATGAAGGTTGTCAATTTGTACCTTTTAACGATATTGGTGAAAGTACATTAGATCAAGACAAAGAAAGATATCAATATGAATATGAAGATATCATTCAGATGTTAAAAGATAATTCAAAGCTTACTAATGTAAGTGAAACAATTAATACATTTTGGGATATTTTTATATTGGATGCTTTATTGGGTAACTTTGATAGACATGGCGCAAATTGGGGATTTATTAAAATAAATAATCGTTATTCTTTGTCTCCTGTATTTGATAATGGTTCATCATTATTTTCTCAATTAACAGATGAAAATGAAATGATCAATATCATGAATTCAAAACTAGAAACAAATAAACGTATATTTATATTTCCTACTTCTCAAATAAAACTCAATCATAAAAAGAGTTCATATTATGATGTTATTCATTCTCTTCAATTTGAAGAATGTAATAAAGCGTTAGTAAGAATCTATAAACGTATCGATTTAAATAAAATCAATACGTTTATAGATGATATGGATATACTAACTGATATTCATAAATCATTTTATAAATATATCATTCAAAAAAGATATGAACATATTATACAAGCCTCTTACAATAAGCTTATGGAGATACAAAAATGAAATCAATGACTACAACTGCAGATATATATCTAGATGATCAAGTAGGAATACAATATAAAGTAGCAGTAATGCAATATATAGAGTATGAAGATGAAAGTTACGAATATTTACTCTATCCAAACTATAGTGTCATAGATATGTTAAAACCACCAATGTATCAAGGAATACCTGGATATGACTTATCAAAGAGAAAAGAAGTCTATATACGTAAAAATAGAACGCCTGTATTGATATCAGAAAGAGCACCCTCTAAAAATAGAGTAGACTTACAAGATTTACTTGCTTCATGTCATATGACTTACTTAAATAAACTCTTATGGTTAATACGTACTCAGTCTCAATATTTTGGAGATTACTTTTATTTTTTAGAACATAAAGATAACGATACTATTCATATTGGTGATATGAAAGATTTAGGTAATCGTAGTGCATATATATTACATGAATTATTAAAGAATATATGTATCGGTAATACAATCATCTGCAATGGCATTACCATTGATGATACAAATAGACTTGGCTACTACACACTTCTATTTCCTATTTATATTACTGAAAAGAAATATATAGATAGCCAAAGAATAAAAGGTGTTCTAAATGCAAAAGCTGAAGGTAAATATAAAGGTAGAAAAAGAAAAGAAATTGATTATTCTAAATTGTATGAATTATGTCATGCTTATGAAAATAGCCAAATATCTATTCAAGAAATAACTAAAATATTAGATATATCTGAATCAACTTTTTTTAGAAGATATAGAGAATATAGAAAGAAACAATTATAGAGAAATTAAAAAAGACCCGTATAACGGGTCTAATTACTTTAAATATTATGCCATACCTGCAGTGATGATTGCCATAGCGTAAACTTCGTCTTCATCACAACCTCTAGATAAGTCATTGATTGGTGCATTTAATCCTTGAAGAATTGGACCATATGCAGCATATCCACCTAATCTTTGAGCAATCTTATAACCAATATTTCCAGCTTCAATTAATGGGAAAATGAAAGTATTTGCTTGACCTGCCACTTTAGAATCAGGACATTTTGTTTTTGCGACTACTGGAGAGACTGCAGCATCGAATTGAAATTCTCCATCAATCACTAAATCAGGATCAATATCTCTTGCTTCTAATACAGCATCATGAGAAAGTTGTACTGTGCCACCTTTTCCTGATCCATAAGTTGAGAATGATAATACAGCTACTTTTGGATCAATACCAAAGAAGCTAGCTGTTTTAGCTGTTTCTACAGCTACTTCACCTAATTGTCTAGCAGCTGATAATACAACATTTCCTTCTTTATCTAATCTGTCTGTATATCCTAAGTTAATTGCACAGTCACCCATTGCTAATTTTTCTTCTACACCATCTTTTTCTCTAAAAAGAATAAATGATGAAGATACTAAATTAGCACCTGGTTTTGTTTTAATTAATTGTAATGCAGGTCTAACTGTATCTGCAGTTGAATAAGTAGCACCACCTAGTAATGCATCTGCTTTTCCCATCTTTACTAACATTGTTCCAAAGTAGTTAGAATGAGATAATGCTTCTTTACATTGTGCTTCATCCATTTTACCTTTTCTAAGTTCTACCATTGTTTTTACCATATCTTCCATACCTTCATAGTTAGCTGGATCAATGATAGTAGCCTTAGAAATATCAAATTTACCTTTAGCCGCATTTTCTACTTCTTCTTTATTACCACAAAGAATTACATCCATTAAATCTTCTTTTAATAATCTTTGTGTTGCACCTAAGATACGATCATCAGTACCTTCAGTGAATACAATTGTTTTTCTACTAGCTTTTAAATTATCTAGTAATTTATCAAACATTGCCATTTTATTTCTCCTTAAATATTAAATTTTAATTTCGTAAATATTATATGTTTATACAAAATAAAAATCAATGAATTGAATATATTTACAAATTAAAATTTATGACTATAATACAAGTTCAAAGGAAGTGATGAATCTCATGAGTCGTGTTCAATTAAAAGATCGAGTGTTACCTACTTACACTAGAGGTGAAGAAATATTCAATATGGTAACTCATATTGTAGGTGCTGTTCTTGGTGTAGTAGCATTAGTTTTATGTATTATCTTTTCTTGTTTACATCATAATGGTTATGCTTTATTTTCAAGTATCGTTTATGGCATTAGTATGATTGTCTTATATACGATGAGTGCGATCTATCATGGATTGTACCCTACTTTAAAAGCTAAGAAAGTTTTTCAGATATTAGATCATTGTACAATCTTTGTGTTAATTGCTGGAACATATACACCTATATTGTTGTGTAGTATTCGACCAGTAGATCCAGTATCTGGATGGGTATTATTTTTTGTCGTATGGATCCTCAGTATTATAGGCATTGTCTTAAATGCGATTGATATTAAAAGTTTTAGTAAGTTATCGATGTTACTGTATTTAGGACTTGGATGGTGTATTGTGTTTAAGATAAACTTACTGCCTTTAACTATTGGATGGCATGGTATATATTTACTAGTTGCAGGAGGATTAGCTTATACAATTGGGGTGATCTTCTATGCATTAGAACACAAAATAAAATATATGCATAGTATTTGGCATATTCTCATTATTATTGGTTCATTATGTCATTTCTTGTGTATTTTATTGTACGTGATATAAACAAAAAAAGACCTCAATCGAGGTCTTTTTAATTACATACAAGTATATCCACCGTCAACAGCGATATTTTGTCCATTTACATATGATGAAGCTGGTGAAGCTAAGAATACTGCAGTAGTATCTAATTCACCTTCATTACCATATCTTGATAATGGAATCATAGTTTTAGCATAGTTTTGGAAGAATTCTGAATTTAATGTTTCTACAGTTAATGGAGTGTAGAAATATCCAGGACAGATTGAGTTAACTGTAATTCCTTTTTCTCCCCATTCAGCAGCTAATGCTCTAGTTAAGTTAACAACCCCACCTTTAGCAGCATGGTAGCAAGCAGTAGGAGCAATCTTGTTTCCTACTAAACCATACATAGATGCGATGTTGATGATTCTACCATAACCAGCAGGAATCATTGCTTTTTTAGCACAAGCTCTTGCGAATTTGAATGTACCGAATAAGTCGATATTCATTTCATTTTCGAAAGTAGCATCTGGCATATCTTCAGCTGGAGTAACTCCACCTGTACCAGCGTTGTTGATTAAGATATCAACACGTCCGAATTCTTTCATAACTTGGTCTACACAAGCATCAACCATTTCAGTATCAGTGATGTCAGCTCTAATACCTACAGCTTTTACACCATAAGTTTTAGCAATATCAGCAGCAACTTCGTCAATTAAGTTTTGACGTCTAGCAACACATACGATGTTGCATCCTTGGTTAGCTAATGCTTTAGCCATTTGAACTCCTAATCCAGTTGAACAACCAGTTACGATTGCAACTTGACCAGTTAAATCAAAATAATTTTTCATTTTGTTTATCTCCTTTGTGAATTTTTTACTATGTAAATATACACCTTTACTATAAGAATTTAAAGTAAAAAGCACTAAAAAAATCAATATAATGTTAAAAAGTGTAGATAAATTGTAATATACATATATAAAAAACGTAGTGGTTTAAACCACTACGTTTTGATTCTATTAATCATCTAGATTATCTAAATTACCATTAATTCCTCTTTGAGTATAAGTAGTATGTAAGTATTTATGTGCTACATGTGAATTTGGTTTTTCATAGAATTCATCATAGATCATCTTAATTTCTGGATTATCATGTGATTTTCTAACTTCAGCGTTTGCATCTATATTATATAGAACACTAGCACGTTTCTTAAATACATCTACTTTTTCTCTTGTAGCTGCATCAAATAATGGTTGTCCACCACCCATGACGCATCCACCAGGACATCCCATAACTTCAATGAATGTATATGGAGATTTGCCTGTTTTTCTAATTTCTTCTAGTAATTCTCTAGATTTACCAGCACCTGAACATACAGCAGCTTTGAATGTTAAATCACCAGCAGTCACTGTAATTTCCTTAACACCTTCTTTACCACGTACTTCAGCGTAATCTACTGAAGTTTGTGATTCACCGCTTAATACATCAGCAGCAGTTCTTAAGGCTGCTTCCATTACACCACCAGTAGCACCAAAGATAACACCTGATCCAGTAACATTTCCAAATGGTGAATCAAATGTATCATCTTCTAATTCTCTATATTGAATTGAAGCTTCTTTAATCATTTGAGCTAATTCTCTAGTAGTTATAACATAGTCAACATCCTTATTACCATCCACTGTCATTTCAGGTCTTTCAACTTCATATTTTTTAGCGACACAAGGCATGACTGATACGACAACGATATCTTTAGGATCAATACCTTTAAGTTTTGCATAATATGATTTTAAAGTTGCACCGAACATCATATGTGGTGATTTACAAGATGATAAATGATCTAATAAATCAGGATAATTATGTTCTGCAAATTTAACCCAACCTGGTGAACATGAAGTAATCATCGGAAGTGTACCACCATTTTGTACACGATCAATTAATTCAGTTGCTTCTTCCATGATTGTAAGGTCAGCTGAGAATACAGTATCGAATACTTGATCGAATCCAAGTTTCTTAGTAGCTGCAATCATCTTACCTTGTGTATCAGTACCAATTTCATATCCGAATTCTTCACCAATTGCACTTCTAACAGCTGGTGCTATTTGACATACAACATGTTTTGTATGATCTTCAATGGCATCCCAAACTTGATCTGTTGATCTTTGTTCACGAAGTGCCCCAGTTGGACATACTGCGATACATTGACCACATAAGATACAGTTAGAATCTTTTGTCGCAATTTGGAATGGGTGAGTGATTTCAGTATTGAAACCACGATTTGTAGCTGTTATAGCTGAAACGGTTTGAATATTGTCACATACTGCAACACATCTTCTACACAAGATACATTTGTTGTTGTTTCTTACAATTGAAGGAGATGTAATTTCTTTTTTAGTTGTAGGTGTTTCGATATCAAAACGGATATTATCGATACCCATTTGGCTTGATAATTTTCTAAGTTCACAAGAACCATTCTTATTACATTTGAAACAAGATTTTTCATGGTTAGAAAGAATTAATTCTAAGTTTAACTTTCTAGCTTCACGTACTCTTCTTGTATTTGTTTTTACGACCATGCCTTCTCTTACAGGGCATACACATGCTGCTTGTAATGTTCTAGCGCCTTCTACTTCTACTAGACACATTCTACATGCACCAATTTCATTAATTTCTTTTAAATAACATAATGTAGGAATTTCAATATTCACTGAACGACATGCTTCTAAAACTGTATAAGAAGCATCAACAGTATATTGTGTATTATTAATTGAAATATTTACAGTACTCATTTTATGCTTCCTCCTTTGGTTTACCTTTTACTATAGCGCCAAATTTACAGTTAGATTCACATAATCCACACTTAACGCAAATATCTGTGTTAATTGAATGTGCTTCACGTACTTTACCAGAAATGGCTTCAACTGGACAATTACGTGCACATAATGTACATCCTTTACATTTATCAGGATCAATTGAGAATTGAATTAAGTCTTTACATACACCTGCAGGACAAACTTTGTCTACAACGTGTGCTTCATATTCATCTCTAAAGAAATGTAAAGTTGATAATACTGGGTTAGGTGCTGATTGTCCTAAACCACATAATGACATATCTTTAATAGATGCACCTAATGTTTCAAGTGTATCTAAGTCTTCTAATGTTCCTTTTCCAGAAGTAATCTTTTCTAGAATTTGATATAAACGTTTTGTTCCAATTCTACATGGTGTACACTTACCGCAAGATTCATCTACTGTGAAATCAAGATAGAACTTAGCAATATCAACCATACAGTTATCTTCATCCATAACGATAAGTCCACCTGAACCCATCATAGAGCCAATCTTTACAAGTTCATCATATTCCATAGAGATATCCATATGACTTGCAGGGATACATCCACCTGATGGTCCACCTGTTTGAGCCGCTTTGAACTTCTTACCATTTGGTACACCACCACCGATATCTTCAATGATCTCTCTTAAAGTAATACCCATAGGTACTTCTACAAGTCCTACGTTATTAATCTTTCCACCTAACGCAAATACTTTAGTACCTTTTGATTTTTCTGTACCAATTGCGCTATACCACTCTGCACCATTATTGATGATTGCAGTAATGTTGGCATATGTTTCAACGTTGTTTAATAACGTTGGTTTTCCAAACAACCCTTTTTGTGCTGGAAATGGAGGACGAGGTCTAGGTTCTCCACGTTTACCTTCTACTGAGTTTAATAATGCTGTTTCTTCACCACATACGAAAGCACCTGCACCATAACGGAATTCCATATCAAAGTTAAAGTCAGTACCGAAGATATGATCTCCTAAGATACCAGCTTCTCTTGCAGCTTTAATCGCAAGTGATAAACGATGTACTGCCATTGGATATTCAGCACGTACATATACATAACCATATTGTGCCCCTACTGCATATGCTGCAATTGCCATTGCTTCAATGATTGTATGAGGATCCCCTTCAAGTACAGATCTATCCATGAATGCACCTGGGTCACCTTCATCAGCATTACATGCAACATATTTTACGTCACCTTCAACATTGGCACATAATTCCCACTTTAATCCAGTTAAGAATCCTGCACCACCTCTACCTCTGAGTCCTGATGCTTTTACCACATCAATGACTTCTCTAGGTGTCATTTCTGTTAAACATTTAGCTAAAGCTTTATAACCACCCATTGCGATATAATCTTCGATTCTTTCAGGATCGATGACACCACAGTTTCTTAAAACTCTACGTTCTTGTTTTTTATAGAAGTTTAATTCTTGTAGTCTTTGTACAACAGTACCATCTACTTCTTTAGCTAATAATCTTTCTACTACACGACCATTTTTAATATGATCTTCGATGATATCTTTTGCATCTTCAATTTTTACTTTTGAATAGAAAGTATCTTCTGGTTGTACTGTTACGATAGGACCTTTTGTACATAAACCAAAGCATCCTACTTGTACAACTTCAACTTGGTCTTCTAAATGATCTTCTTTGATCCATTTTCTCATTTCTTCAATAATCTTATCTGATTTTGATGAATGACATCCTGAACCACCACATACTAAAATATTATGACAACCACATTCTTCATGAGTAACTCTCATTTTAATTTCATCATAACGTTTCTTTTGAAGTTCTGTAAGTTCAATAAGTTCCATATTAAGCTTCATCTCCTTCTAAGTATTGTTGAATGATTTTTGGTACATCATCTGTAGTAGAAGTACCAAATACTTCTTCATCCACTGTTACAACTGGTGCTAAACCACAAGCACCAACGCAACGTGTTGCTTGAAGTGAAAATAATCCATCTGATGTTGTTTCTCCAACATCGATGTCTAAAGAACGCTTAAATGCATCTAGTACACCTTGTGATCCTTTAACATAACAAGCAGTTCCTAAACATACACCAACCTTATGTTTACCAGATGGTTTAAGGTTGAATCTTGCATAGAATGTTGTTACACCGTAGATTTCAGAAAGTGAGATGCCTGTTTCTCTAGAAATAATTTCTTGAACTTGGATAGGTAAGAAACCGAAGTCTTCTTGTACATCATTTAAGATAGTAATTAAAGATCCTGGATTACCATCATATCGATGACAAATTTCAACGATTGTTGCTTCATGTTCTTTTACCATATCACATAAACATGCCTTATCCATATAATCCTCCTATATATGTATTTATTCATTTAAATTGTACTAAATAATATATATGTTAGACAATGCTAACTTACACTTTTTTATAAAATGTTTAAAAACATAAAAAAAGGACTTACGTCCTTTTTGTGATGATTTTATAGATATATAGTAGTCCTTGTATAATTAAAACCATATAGATTGTGAGTGCTAAAATAGAAGCAGTATCTATTTGAACACGTGCAAAATATAAAAGTCTTCCTATCCCTTGTGAGGAAGAGACAAAGATTTCAGACATAACAATCACTTTAATACTTAAAGGAATTATACTATCTAGTGTTGCCATAATATATGGCTTAATCATAGGTAAATATACTTTTCTTATATTAAAGAATAATGGTTGATGATAGAGTATAATCACATCCACTAAGTCATCATCTATATTTTCTAATCCTTGCAAGATATTATGATATCCAATTGGAAATAACATAAATAGTAAGATCACATATAATGCTACTTCACTTTTACACCATACAAGTAATATCACGATATAAGAAATTTGGGGAATCGTTTGTAGAAACGATACAATCGGTTCTACAATTTCTTTCACATATCTATTTTTATAACTGAATATACCTAATATAAATGCAAGTAGCAAACTTATCACAATACCAATAATCACTCTTTGCATTGTGAAAAGAATTGACATATAAAATTTTGGTTGTGTCAAATAAGAACACATTGCTTGAATGATTTCTAATATTGATGGGACAATAATCGAGTTATTGACTATCATACTGATTATTTGCCACATCAATATAAAGAATATTGGTACGTATTTTTTCATTAGAATAAATTATCTTCTGTAAGTTCAATATCCATTGGTTTTAAGAATGTATTGATTTCATCTAAACATTCTGTAGCAGATTTATAATGTAAGTTTTGTCTTTCAATTGTATTTACTGCAATATCAACACTTGGTAATCCTAATGTATCAACACCCACATTTTCAATACCTTCTTTTAATCCTTCATAGCCATTATTAGTAAATGTGTCTAATGAAGATAAGAATGTAGACATATTAGTACCTTCTTTCGCAAAGATTGCAGCTTGTGGATATCCATTTTCACCATATACTTCTTGTAAATCTTTGATGATCTTTAATTCAGTACCATTTTGTTTTGCTTTCGCAATTGTAGCAGTAGCTAAAGGTTCAGCTAACATACCCGCTTTTACTTTACCACTGATTAATTGTGCTTGTACATCAGTAGCTTGTGTATAATATTTAGCAGTTAATTTAACAGTTGAAGCAACTGTTCTATTATAAATCATTTGTGGCACAGCACCTTCACCGAATAAAGCGATTTCTCCATCTCCTTCTAAATCACTTTCATCAGTTCCAACTAAATATAAGTTACCCCAAGTAAGTACACCAACTAATTGATATTGGCATTTACCTGCAGATAATAACTTAGCACCTAAGTTAATTGGCGCAACGATAACATTATAGTCACCATCTTCTTTCACTAATTCTGCCTGTAACTGATCTGTACCATTTACAAAATCAATTTTTCCTTCTTTTGTAACATCATCATAGACACTAACCATTGATAATGATGGTGCACCAGTAGGACATAATACGTTTAATGTGTCATCTTTTTTTGAAGAAGATGAACATGCGCTTAATGATAAAGCCATCATTAAACTTAATACAATACTCGTAAACTTTTTCATTTTCTTTCTCCCTATCTATTAGAATAAATTGTTTTTGATGTAATACCTTTTAATCGACCAATCTTTCCAGATAGAGAGTTGATAATATCTTGAGGTGCATCAATTGCGATACTAATAATATGTAAGTTTTTATCTTTATAGGGAATCCCCATTCTCCCTAAGATATATTCTCCATATTCACTTAGTAATTCATTTAATGTTTTTACATAGGTTCTATCTTCAATAATAATCCCTATAATCGCAACTCTGTTTTCCATTTTTTACCCTCTCTAATTAAAAAAACAACGAGACATATAGTGTTTCGTTGTGTTACATTTTTAATAATGCTTTCATCTAAGTAAACTATGATGTCAGGATTGATATTTTAATTGTATACATCTATTTTGGTTATCACTTAGAAATAACTTTGTGATACCACTTATATATTAGCATTATTCCTAATTATTTTAAAGATATTATAATAAAGCTTTATCGATAATTTGGAAATTAGCACGATGAATATATAATGCTTTCCCATCTATCATCACTTTAGTCGTTTTAGGTAAATCTTCTGCTACTTCATAATAGACTTTATCTCCACTATAAGCACATATAGGATCACCTAATTGACTTTGTACGACAATGATTCTACTCTTACCAAATTTATTCTTATATTGGTTAACGATATTAGAAATAAGCGTATTATCTGAGATTCCAGAACTACTTGATTTGATAGATTCAATATCTTGATAATTGACTTCTTGTGATAATCCTTTTTGTTCAAAAAGAATCGTACTACCACAGCTTTCCATTTCTTCTCCATCAATATTGATAGTAACGACTGATGACATGGTTTGTGTATATTCCCAACCACCATCAGAAGTATAGGTTGGTTCTTCTACAACATTAGATTCAAGACTTATCTTTTCACCTTCCACTGTCATAAAGTTTTCACCACTATTTGAATAAAAATAAGCTGTATAGCTATTTCCTGTTAATTTCCCTTTCATATCATTTAACTTACTTGAAAACATAGAACATCCAGTAAGTGATAATGATAATACAGACATTAAAATGATTTTAAGTTTTCTCATATTATTTTCCTCTATAAAAAAAGGGGCTATGCCCCTTAATTTTTAAACTATTTGTTTAATGCATCTTTTAAAGCTGAAGAAGCTTTAAATCCAGCTGATTTACTTGCAGCAATTTTAATAGATTCACCAGTGATTGGGTTTCTACCATCTCTTGCAGCTCTTTCTTTTACTTTGAATGATCCAAATCCTTGGAATGACATTGTATCACCTTTAACTAATAATTCAGTTAAAGCTTCTACACTAGCGTTTACTGCAGCATTAGCTTGAGCTTGAGTTAATCCAGCTTTTTCAGCTACAACTGCAACGAATTCTGATTTTTTCATTGTTTAAATCTCCTTTTTAAAAAACTACAAATTAGTTATATAGTAATATTCTCTAAAAGTCTAATTATATACTCTATAACTACAATAATTTAGATAGTAATTGTATATCTTGGTCACATGTATGCCATGAACATACAAATCTTACAATTTTATAATTCTTATATACCCCTGTTATTTCAAAATAGACATTCTCTTTTAATCGATGGATTGTAGGATCATCCATCAAGACAAATACCTGATTTGTGAGTGATGGCATATATAACTTATAGCCTTTTTCTATAAATATATTTCTTAATTGATCGGCTTTATCATTTTCATATTTCCCTATTTCTTCATAGAGAGTTGATTGAAGTAAAGTATGAAACTGTACACCAAGAAGTCTTCCTTTAGCGTTCATTGCGCCATGTTGTTTTATTGCATATCTAAAATCCTTAGATAATGTTACATTTGAAAAGACGATTGCTTCACCAAAAAGAGCGCCACATTTTGTGCCACCGATATAAAATACATCTACTAATGAAGCAATATCTTCTAAACTTGGTGCATCTTCTAACACAAGACTACTTGCAAGTCTTGCACCATCCATATAAAGATACAAATCATTTTCTTTGCATACCTTAGAAATAGCTTTTAATTCTTCAAGTGAGTAATAAGTACCTACTTCAGTAGTTTGAGATATATAGACCATTTTAGGTTGGACCATATGTTCATCTGTATGTGCATTGACTATTTCTTGAATTTCTTCTTGAGATAATTTCCCATCATTTCCAGCACAAGTTAATACTTTATGTCCTGTATATTCTATTGCGCCTGTCTCATGAACATTAATATGTCCTGTGTTGCATGCAATGACTGCTTGATAATCTTTAAGTATATGTGAGATGACAAGTAGGTTGGCTTGAGTACCACCAGATACAAAATGAACCTCGACTGGTTTGTTTACTCTTTTTAAAATATCTTGTATAGCTTCTTTACAATATTCATCCTCTCCATATCCTACAGTAGACAAGTTATTAGTATGAATGAGTGCTTCTAATACTTTAGGATGTGCACCTTCACTATAATCATTTTTAAAATAAATCATTATTCTTCACTTCCATATAACATTGCATAACGAACATAGATGGTATTAAGTAATGTAAGAAAATCAATGGATCCCATCATAGCGGATTCAGTATAATCACTATCAAATCCTTTTAAACGATAAATATAATCAAGATGATTATTATTAAAAGTTTGATTCATTGTGATCATCATAATTTTAGGATTATTAAGACTGGCTGAATCAATCAATTCATTTAATAATTGGGGTCTAGCACGTACAGTTAATATAATAACAAGTGTATCTTCATCAATGGTATCTAAGCCTTGAATTTCCTCACCACTATGTACAAATGAGAACATAAATTTTTTAAGCTTTATTAATTTCATTTGGAAGTCATTTAATATAATTCTATTAAACTGATATCCAATTAAATGTACTTTCTTAGCATCTTTTATTTTCTTACAAATCACATCTATATCTTGAATATCTACAGAATTCATTCCTAATTTTAATGAATCAATAGTTTCTTTATAAATTTTTTGAACTAATAATTGTGGTTTTTCACTTGCTTTAAGTAAATCTTTTGCATTCAAGTCAACTTCAGTAGATGCGTTATGTAATGCAATTGCGATTTCTTGTTTAAAGTTCGCGAAAGATTTACATCCAATATCTTTAGTAAATCTCGATAATGTTGCAGGAGATGTGTAACACATCTCTGCAAGATTATTAATAGAGATATCTGGAATCTTTTCTAGATTATTTAAAATAGTATATGCGATTGTATAATACATATCATTTGAAGATGATATATTTACATATGACATCAGTGTATATAATATATCTACTTCGTTATAGTCTCTTATAATTGCCATTTAAGTAATTCTCTCTTCCTATTTCATATAAGTCATTGCCATCACTATCAATAATAACGGTTACTGGGAAATCTTTTACGACTAATTTTCTAATAGCTTCAGGTCCTAAATCATCAAATGCAATGATTTCACAAGATTTAATACAATCCGATATATAAGCACCTGCCCCACCAATTGCACCAAAGTATACACCTTGATACTTTACAATGGCATCTTTTACTTTTTGATTTCTTCTACCTTTTCCAATCATTCCTCTAAGGCCTAAAGATAACATTGTAGGAGAATAAGCATCCATTCTTCCACTTGTAGTAGGACCACCACTACCAAATACAGACCCTGGTTTTGTAGGGGTAGGTCCTACAAAATAAATAACTTGATTATAAGGATCAAAAGGGAGTGGTTGATTGTTTTTAACAAGTTCTACCAGTCTTTTATGTGCAGCATCTCTACCTGTGTAGATGACACCACTTAATAATACTTGATCTCCCGCTTTTAAGTCTTTTACTTTTTCTATTGTAAGAGGTGTTTCTAATTGAATCATAAAACCGCCTCCTTATGTCTAGCCACATGACAGCAAATACTTACTGCTACTGGCATTCCCGCAATATGGGTTGGTAATGTTTCAATATTTAAAGATAATATGGTTGTCTTTCCACCATATCCTGCAGGACCAATGCCTAGACTATTTGCCTTTTTTAGTAATTCATTTTCAAGATCTGCATATCTTTGATCTGGATGATGTGTACCTATAGTACGCATCATGGCTTTTTTAGATAATTTTGTGACATGATCAAAGTTACCGCCAATACCTACACCTACTACCATTGGTGGACAAGCATTAGGTCCTGCTTCTTCAATCACTTTAATCACAAAATCTTTAATCCCTTCTACACCATCACTTGGTTTTAACATTTTTACTTGTGACATGTTTTCACTACCAAAGCCTTTTGGTGCAACAACAATTTTTAACTCATCTCCAGCTACGATATCATAATGAATTAATGCTGGCGAATTATCTTTAGTATTGATACGATCAAATACAGGATCACTTACAACCGATTTTCTTAAATACCCTTCTGTATATCCTTCTTTGACACCTTCATTAATTGCGTCATTTAAATTACCTTTCACATGCACCTCTTGTCCTATTTCTACAAATATACAGGCCATGCCTGTATCTTGACATATGGGTGCATTGGTATTTTCTGCGATATCCGCATTTTGATCTAATAATTCCAGAGTTTGTTTTGCGATTGGATAATCTTCATTTTCAATAGATTCATGAATTCGATTTCTTAAATCCATAGGCAAATGAATATTAGCATCAATACACAATTGTTTTACTGTTTCTTTAATTTTTGAAGCTTCTATTTCTTTCATATATTTAATCCTTTTTTGTAGGAAGTTGTGATAGTATTACCGCAATAAACATAATACCACATCCTACTAATTCTCTTATACTTAATACTTCTCCAAACAACATACCACCTATTAATGCAAAGACACTTTCTAAACACATGATAATAGAGGCAATCGTTGGATTGTCTTGATACTTTTGTCCAATGATTTGAAGTGTGTAGGCAATACCACTAGACATCACTCCTAAATAAAGAAGTGGCACAATAGCACTTTGAATACCTTTAAAATCAATCCCACCTGTAAAAAGTGTAATGAGGAAGCTTAAAATACAGGCTGTTAAAAATTGAAGCCATGCCATCTTCACACCATTTACTGCACTAATAAAATGATCAATACATAAGATATGTACACAAAAACATATCGCACATATAAATACAATGATGTCTCCTAAATATAAGCCACTAACACCACTTGAAAAGCACAATAAATACATACCTACAATAGATAGTAATACACTCACCCATTGCAAAGTGGATACTTTCTTATGTAGAAACAAACCTAAGATAGGCACTAGCACAACATACATTGCGGTAATAAAACCACTTCTACCACTTGCGGCAGCATTACTAGGATATAAACCAATGCCTAGTTGTTGGAAGGTAGAGGCAACACATAAACATGCACCACACAACATACCTGCAATAAGCAGTTGTTTTCTTTTATTGCCTTCTTCTAATATTTTTGTATTTTCTTTTTTAGAAGTATAAATGACAAGTGGTAATAATGCGATGACCGCAATAAAATTACGCATCATGTTGATATTAAAAGCATTGGTATACTCGCTACTCAAATCTTGTGCTACAAACGCAAAGCCCCATATCATTGCGGTTAATAATAATATTAAACTTCCTTTAGTTTGTTTAGACATTTATTTTAATACCTCTTTATATACTCTTAATACATTTTTATAAAAGATTTTTTCTATATCTTCATTACTATAGCCATGGCTCACTAATGCATCATACAATAATTGTATCATAGATGCATCTTTTAATTCTAAGTCATCGTCTATGCCATCAAAGTCACTCCCAAGTCCGATCACATTAATAGAGGCAATGGATTTGACGTAATCAATATGTTTGATGATATTTTCTATAGTGGACTTGTGATCATTAGAAATAAATTCTTTGAAATAATTGATGCCAAGTACCCCACCACGTTTATCTAATTCTATAATCATTTCATCACTCATATTCCTATAATTTTCACAAATAGTACGACTATTTGAATGAGAGGCTACAAATGGTTTAGAAGTTAAATGTAATACATCATAGAAGACTTGATCAGAGGCATGTGAGACATCAATGATGATCCCTAGCTCTTCACATTTTTTAATATATTTCTTTCCAAACTCTGTTAAGCCTATATCTTTGTATTTCCCATCAATGTTAGGATATCCAATTTTGTTGGGATAATTCCAAGTTAATGTAATCATCCTAACCCCATCATGATATAGTTGATCTAGCATTGATAGATCATCATTTATAATATCTCCTTCTTCTATTGTGAGAAGCGTCATGATTTTATGATTTTGTAGTCCTTCTTCTATATCCGAATAAGAGTAAATTGGATGTAATAAATCATGATTAATTTCTAATTCTTTATAATAAATATCTAACAAATCATGATAATGTGGTATAGGATGGTCTACTTTTAAATCTGTAAAGATTGCAAAGTTTTGAAGGAGATAATCTACTTCATTCATTTTTTCTATATTTAATTGTAAGGGTGCATTCAATAAGTGATACGATTTATGTTTATTTAATTCATAAAGGGTATCACAATGCATATCGATGACTTTCATTTAAAAATAGATTTCTGTTTCCTTATAGTTTTCAGTTAATGGTTGAGTGACAATTAACCAATCTTTTGCACTTCTTATTTCATCTTCTTCTAACTCTATGATGCCATAAGTACCTAATTGTATTACATCATAGATAGATTGCCATAAGGCATCAAAAGTATGTTCTTTTTCGTCTGCTTTTTCACTATCTTCATAGACACTTAATTCGTGTCCCAATTGTATTGCTTGAGTTATATCCATATTATTCCCCTTTATATAAATTTATAATGCTTACAAGCATTATAAATACCATTATTATTTGTATCTGTCGTTACATAAGATGCAAGTGACTTTAAATAATCATTGCCTTGTCCCATTGCGATATTAATATCGCAATGTTTAAACATATCTACATCATTGAGCGAATCTCCAAATGAAACAGATTTAGGTGTTTTAAAGTAATCTTGTAAGAAAGAAATAGCACTTGCTTTAGATACTCCTTCTATCACAAAATCACTATAACTACTTTCTCCAGGTAATACGGTAATGCCTTTAATACCCATGAAATCATGATAATCATATCCAATATCACCAAACACATTCATCGCATCGACTTCTTGACCGTGATATTCTCCCACTCCAGGTATTTTATTTCCAAAGAATGCTTGTGCTCTTAGTACATTTTCATCAGGCTCTTTCGTGATGAATCTAGGATGTGCTTTACAAGTAACCGCATAACCTAGTCGATCTGCAATTTCTAATACTTTTCTTACCGCATCAGGATCCATTGTTTTCTTATATAAGACATGCTTATCTTTATCTAATATAATTTGTCCATTATTACATATATAGGCACTCCAGTTAGCTTGATCCATAATCCCTGTTGATTCTAATGAATCTACTCCTCTACCACTAGAAATGACAATTTTATAGCCTTGTTCAGTTAATTTGTGTAATGCTTCTAATGTAGAAGAAGATACCTCATGAGTTGTTGTATCTCTAAGAGTTCCATCTACGTCAAAACAAAATAAATAATCTTTATACATTTTTCCCTCACATATAAATAGGTTATGCTTTAATGGCATAACCTATTGATGTATTTAATAATGATTCTATATCATCAGTTACATAAGCATATCCACCAGTTAGAATAGCTTCAGCTTTTTGTTCAAATAAACGATCATTTCTTAAAGTATGATAACTTGAAGTATATGTATGATCTGTTACTTTAGGTACAATATTGTAGTAAGATGCATCTGAGCTAGTGAAGTGTTCATCAATATATGTATCAGATACACCAGAAAGTACATATTGGATACCTTCTTGTGCACTCACTTGATCTAAGTAATCTTTAATACGTTGTAATATTTCTAATGCTAGATCACCTGAACCACTTGAAGCATCTATATTATAACCAGTTAAGGCATATACAGTTTCCTCAAGTCCACTGAATGTAATAGAAATAGTTCCTTTATTAAGTAAATCTTCTACTTTATCTTCAAGTTCTAATAATTCACTACCTTCCCATAATCCTTCTTTCATTAAGAATGGATATTGGTACATCTTTCTATTTTGTAAGATTTGTAGACGTTCTTGCGATAAAGAAACAACATCTTCTAGTAATTGATCTAATAATTGATAGTATGCTTTTTTATCACCTTTAGATTCTATTGCAGGTCTTACAATATTGATTGCAGTAGTAAATAAGTTACCTAAACGATCCGCATTGACAAGTCTAGCACCATTAGAAGTAAAGCCTGTTAATACATCATTGCCATTATGATCCATAAATGCATAATGCATATAATCTACGGATAATGTATCTTTGAAGATACTATAGTTAACATCTTCTATTGTGGCATTGATTCCTTTTTTAACACAATAAATTTGTGTTGGATAAATTGGTGTTTCCCCTTTTCCAAGACCATTCTTTGTAGCTTCTAGTAAGCTTTTTACAACAAGTCTTCCTTCTACAGTTGTATCTAAACCATATTGAATACTAATAGGATTAACGATGTTTTCTTTAGCTAAGTTAATTTGATGCAAGAAAGATTCCATCGCTTGATAAGTATCTCTAATGACTTGATTTTGAACTAAAGAAGTAACATATTTTTGAAGTCTTGTAACATTAATCCCTTCAATAGAAGATAAGATAACTTTTTCTTTTAATTGATATTCTTTATTTGTAAGTGATGGTTTAACATCTAATGCTTTTAATCTTTCAATAACACTTAAGTTAATGCCTTCTAATTGAAGACATGTTTTAAGTGTTGTGAAGTATTTTCTTGTAAATGACTTACGAACACCTTCTGCCATTGTGGTATCAAAATGTTTAATACTTATTTCTCCATATACATCATGACTTGCTAGACGTACAGCTACTACAGCTAAGTCCGCATATGATGTAATAGAATTTGGTTCTCTAAGTGTTGTATATTTTGTATCAAATCCACCATAGAATAATTTAGATAAATCAAGATGAATTGTTTCTGCTGATAGGGTATAGGCATCTCTTCCATAAATATATAAATCACCAGATTTATGCGCATTAAACGCTTTTTCACTTAATACAAACATTTCATTAAATTCTTTTTCTGCTTCTTTACCATATTTTAATAAAGTATCATAAGAAGTAGATAAAGCGGTTTTATCTAATGATACTGGTGTATCGTTTTCTTTTTTATTGATTTCTTCTAATGTACGCATTAAACGTGATTTTCTATCTCTAGATCTTGTACGATCAGCACGATATAAAATATATGCTTTAGCAACTCTTACATAGCCACTTTCAATTAATGTTTCTTCTACTGTATCTTGTACAAGTTCTACAGTAGGCATTTCTACACCACGTTCTTCAAGTTTTTCTTCTACAATTTCTGCAATAGATTTAGCTTCATCAACTGTTAAATCAGCATCTGTCGCATCAAATGATTTAAAGATAGCTGCTGTTATTTTCGCTAAATTAAATTCATCCATTCTTCCATCACGTTTACGAATATATTTAATCATTAGAAGTCCTCCTTTTTTTACCCTATAAATATCAAAAAGAGTATCTCATAGGATACTCTTTTTTTCAATTGATGTAGTTAATAGATATCTTATTTTATCTTCACTTTAATTGTTTTTGTGACACCATTACATTTAGCGTATACTTTACAACTTCCTTTTTTCTTTCCAGTAATCTTTCCATTTGATACAGTTGCGATCTTCTTATTAGAAGTAGACCACTTTACTGTACCACTAGGAGTAGGCGTAGCTGTTACTTTTGTGGATTTTCCTTTTTTAATACTTACAGAAGTTTTTGATACTTTCAGTGTTGGATTTTTTACAGTAATCTTACATGTACCGACTTTTTTACCATTCTTCTTTAATGTGATTGTAGTAGTTCCTGCTTTTTTACCTGTCACAACCCCTTTACTACTTACTGTCGCTACTGACTTTTTAGAAGATGACCAAGTAAGTTTACCTGATGTTCCACTTTTCAATGTAACTTTCTTTCCTTTATAGATTGATTTAGAAGTTACTTTAGAGATTGTTGAAGTAGCTACTACCGCACCACAACTACAATAACTTGTCTTAACACCAGTAGTAGTAAGTGTTGCAGAAGCAGTCGTTTTAGTAGACGCAACGTTATGTGGGATAACACTTGTAGTAGTTGTACCCATGAGTTCTCCACAATACTTACAATAATGACCTACTACACCGGCATTATAGTGATCTGCATTAGAGATGACTGCAGTTGTTTCATTTTTACCTACAGTATGATTTACTTCCGTTTTTACTCTCATACCACAGTCACTACAGAAATATCCTATATGACAGCTAGGTTCTGGAGACAATACTTTTGAATAAATATTTTTATGTGTTCTTGTACCATTTTTTAGCGTGAAATTATTATTTGTGATTGCACTACCATCTGTCACAATTTCTATATCACCACTTTCTTTTGTGGTATAAACAGTGGATGAAGATAAATCGTTTATAACTTTAGGTCTAGGTACACCTGCAGACGAGTGATCTGTCCCGCATTGAACTATCGCAAATGTAGGAATGATTGCCTTATAAAAATCACGATCCCCACTGCTTCCTGTATAAGTATATTCATCTTTATCAAAGTCGTTATTACTATTACCATGATGCATAACATCTAATACTTGAATACGTGGTTTATTATTAGTGGTATCATAAGCTATTAAATTTTTTACGCTTGCATTGCCTAATATATTATTTTGTTTTCTAGGTTGTGCATCCCCTGTAAATAAGAATGAACTATTCTTATATTGCAACTTTAATACAATGGATGTGTTATTAATGACTGTATTCATAAACTAGAATTTGTCTTTAAAGAAGCTAGGGCATTGTAACCTGCAGAGTCTTTAATATCATTGCCAGTTTCAGTAAAATTACTTTCTTTAATATATGAAGAAACACCATCTGATATAACTGTAAATACAGGTGCATTTGCATCACTATCTGATCCTAACTTTATAGTACTCAATTGTGATGGAATTGTGTTGTATTTATAATCTCCATTATTATCATGGTAGTTTTCATTAAAACTTGCGATTAAATTAAAGTAAATAGCCCATCCTGCATAATAGTAAAAACTATCAGTACTAGTACCATCGGGTGTATTATCATAGATTTGATCATATGAGATGTTTTCATCTGATATTACTGGGATTAATCCTGCTACATGGTCTTCATGAGGATGTGTATTGATAATATAATTGATATGTAGTTTTCCATTACTATCCTTTAATGAATCCAAATATCTTTTACATGCATTTGAGGCTGCAGATAGATTGGTTTTAATCGTTTTTATTTTTTTATGTAACGATTCTTTTGAGTCGGATGCTGGTTTAACATCATAGCCATCTAATGATGATTCAGTAATCGATGATTTATTTTCAATCTTTGTTTCTATATCTGAATAACTAGTTTTTATATAGCTATCATATCGATAATCAGAATCACCTTTGTCATAGTTAGGTAAACTTGTATCGCTTGTTTGGTCATCATAAAAATAATGATCATAGTCTTTAAGATAATTTGTATTTTCATAGCGATAATAATCACTATAATAACCACCATCTATTAACATGTTGTAGGTATTATTGTTTACGTCAGTATATTCAATATACACACTATCCCCACCACCTACATCAATATAATGTACTTTTAATGATGCAGTACTTTGTGCATAGATAGGTTGTAATACTGTCGCAAATGATAATAAACTTACTACAAAAAAGATGATAATTTGTTTAAATTTTTTCATAAGCTACCCCTCCTTCTAATGACAATAAAAATATATATCATTTTATTCTATAAGTCATACAACATAATTATTATGCTATTGATTTTAAAAATTGATTGATTTTTTCTTGAAGTTTTTCATAATCAACTTTTAAATGAATAGGTGTTTTAAATGTCGTTAATACATCAGCACCTATTTCATCACATAATTCTTCTAAATATTTTAAAACATTCGTGTCTTTGTTTTCACAAATAGTGATTGCCATAATTTTCATATTGTTAGATACAATATGATGATCCCCCTCAATATTTGGCAACGATAACCAATCCATTAAATTCTTTATAACTGCTGGATAAGTATCGTTATGTGATGGCACAAACATAATCACCCCATCACTATTTTCTACTTCTTCTCTTACTCTTCTTACATATTCTGGAGCAGGAAAAAATATATCCTGATTAACATATGGGATATATTTATAGTCAAGATAACTTACTTCGTGATTTTTAGATTCTAAATATGATTTAACCTCTTTAGATAACTCTAAATGAACAGAATGATGTGATAATGATCCTATAATAAATAATAATTTCATATTTTATTTCCTTATAATCAATAGTGTTATAAACATTATGAAAAATGCAATCAATACTGAAAAGACTATTAAAAGTAATGGTTTATAAGAAGCGTGATATAAAGGTTCTTTATTTTCTGATACTTGTTTATAGACTTCTTTTAATACTTGATAGTCTTCTTTGTTTATTTCTACTTCCTCTTCATGTGCTATTTGATTTCTTAGATAACGCCATCTTTTTAATTTTTTTAAGAAATGATAATCATTTAATTTTAATTTAGCGTTTCTATTAGATGTTTCTAAGAAATCAATATATTCAGATACACCTTTATTTGTGTGATATTTCTCTTTTAATTTTAAATCTAGTTTTTTATATAAAGAGAAATATTTCGTTTCTAAATGATTCATTTTCTAATCCTTTGATAGTAGTTTTAATCCAACAATTCCTACTACAATCAGTAAGATACAGATTACTTGAGGCATAGATAAGTGTTCGTTGAATAATAGGACACCTAAAATGGTTGTACCTAATATACCAATGCCAGTCCATATAGCGTAACTAGTAGACAAAGGCAATTCTTTAAGTGCTAAAGATAAAAATACAGCACTTAATATATAACCAATAATAGTAATAATTGATGGGATTAACTTTGTAAAACCATCGCTATAGTTCATTGCGATAGCCCATGATATTTCTAACATTCCAGCAATGATTAACTTAATCCATTTCATATTGTTTCCTCTAAAATAATGGTGCGGCCGATGAGATTTGAACTCACACCAGCATTCACTGACTACCCCCTCAAGATAGCGTGTCTACCATTCCACCACGGCCGCATGGTATTAGTATATCACAAAGAAAAAGAATAGGACTAGTCCTATTCTTCATTAAGTAATAAATAAAGTGCTTTAGCGTAGATTGCACATCCTTTTACTAAATCTTCCACTAATGTGTTTTCATTATCTTCATGCATATGCACATCATGGCCTGGGAATTCATTTCCAAATGCGACACAGTTAGGCATATGTTTTGCATAAGTACCCCCACTCATGATTTGTGGCGAGGCATTTACTTCACCAGTGATATCTACATAAGCTTTATGTAATTTCTTTACTAAATCACTATTTGGATCAATATATAAAGCTTCTGAGATATCTTCATCAATCGTAGGATTTAATCCTTTAAGAGATGCATCTATTCCTGCCTTAATATATGCAGGTTTACACTCATGACTTGTTCTAAAATCTAATCCTAAATGTAAATGATTGTTTTTATAATCTATGATTCCTACATTCATGGATAGTGGGCCAAGTTTTCCTGTGTGATTTACTTTTAAATGTGTTGCAGTTGTATCATCGTGATAGTATTTATCGATATAATCCACAACTTCACTATTTATTTTACTAGCTAGATAGTGACATAAATAGGTTGCTGCATTCTTTCCTCTTTCAGGAAGAGAACCATGTGCTGGAATCCCTCTTAAATTAAAATAGGTTTGATGATTTTTTGATTCAATAGAACCAGTTAAACCATTTTCTTTTAAATAATCGTTATAATCATCAAATAATGTAATATCTTTATTAACGACAGCATCTACTTTATCGCATACGATATTAACAGCACTACCACCTTTAATAGATACTAAATCCCCTTCTTTAAAATCTACATCTATTAAATATCTAACACATTGTTTTTCAGCATAAGATACAGGGAATTCTCCATCAGGTGTAAAACTACATGTAGGTGTTTCTACATGTGAGGCATAATAAGCCATACATGATGAACCTCTTTCTTCATCACTTCCAAATATTAGCCTTACTTGTTTACCGTTAAGTAATCCTAAACGATCTATGATCTTTGCACCGTAGTATCCTGCCATAAGAGGCCCTTTATCATCTGCAACCCCTCTACCATAGACTGCACCATCTTTGATTTCCATCTTAAATGGATCTGTATGCCAACCTGACTTATCTACTGGAACAACATCTACATGTCCTAGTATCCCTACAGCATTTTCTCCTTCACCTATTAATATATGACCAGCACGAGAGGCTATGTTTTCTACCTTGTAGCCATCTCTTTTACCTAGTTCTAATGTTTTTTCTAATGCTTTTTTACAATTTATTCCATAAGGTGAATCTTCAGTAACTGTATTTTCATCATAAACTGAAGGTATTTCTATTAATGTTGCGATATCTTTTAACATATCGTCTTTTACTTTTAATGCTTCTTCATAAAAATCAATATCCATATTCATTCCCCTTTCTTTTAGCTATTAAATTATAACACAAACACGCCCTATTAGATATTAAAAACTAGATACAATTCTCAATATCAGTGTATAATATAAGTAACTCATATTAGGAGATTTTTATATGCAAGAAAGAATTCGATTTCATATTACAGTAAAGGCTATTGTAATATATAAAGGAAAAATTTTAACATTAAAAAAAGTTAAACCTTCTACTGATGGTTTAGGTTATTGGGAAATGCCAGGAGGTGGTTTAGAGTATGGTGAAACCCCTCATGAAGCATTAACACGAGAGTTAAAAGAAGAAACAGGACTTGATATTAAAATACTAAAACCTGTTTATACTTTTACTGCAATAAGACCTGATTATCAAACTGTCGGTATTGGGTTTTTATGCATTCCTACAAATGATCATGTTGTATTGTCACATGAACATACAGATTATAAATTTGTGGATGAAAAAGAATTAAAAGAAATATTAGATCCAGTTATCTTCAATGATGTTTGTAAAACTATTGAAGAATATAATACTTTAGATATAGAGGAAGAATAATGAATATATGTATATATGGTGCAGCAAGTGATCATATTGATCACCATTTCATAGAAGAAACTGAAAAGTTAGGTGAAGCACTCGCAAACAGTGGACACAATTTAATCTATGGTGGCGGTGGTACAGGGTTAATGGGTGCTGCTGCAAGAGGATTCTATAAAGGACATGCAGATATTACTTCTGTAACTCCTCATTTCATGCATACTTTCCAACCCTACTTTGAACATTCTACGCGTACTATTGAAACTTCTTCAATGTCGACTAGAAAAGAAATCATGGAAAAGAATGCAGATGCATTTATTATTACACCTGGTGGTGTAGGTACACTAGACGAATTCTTTCAAGTATTAACATTAAAAGAATTAAAAAGAATAGACAAACCAATCATTATCTTTAACATCCATCATTTCTATGATCCTGTGATTGATTTAATCAATCACTATCATAAAGAAGGATTTATTAGAGATGTGGTAGTAGAAGAGTGTTATAAAGTAAGTGATGATATCACTGAAATTGTAGAGTTATTAAAAGAGTGAGCTATATAAAAATAGCTCACTCTTTTTAATCGAATGCATCACTAACATTTTTTAATTCATCAATAATGGAGATGTGTTGAGGACATACTGATTCACATTGTCCACATCCTATACAACTAGCTGCATTATTACTTTCATCACAATATTTATGATAGTATTCTTTATATCGTCCACTTACACCATATAATGTTTGAAGATTATATGCAGCAAATAAATCTGGAATAGAAATACTCATTGGACATCCTGGTGTACAATAGCGACATGCAGTACAAGGAATAGTTGGTTTTTCTAGAATGATTTCTCTTACGTTTTCTACCATTTCTACTTCTTCTTTATTTAAGGATACAAATGGTGAATATGTATTTAAGTTATCATTCATTTGTGCCGTATTACTCATCCCTGATAATACTGTCATAACGCCCTCTAGTGTTGATACATATCTAAGTGCCCATGAAGC
>R03__coassemble_264_pt1 | contig 32685 bp, 32 predicted proteins | sample R03__metabat2_low_PE_061 | metagenome-assembled genome bin R03 | reverse complement strand
CACTTTTGTTTCTTTACCAGATAATACAAATGCACGTAAATCTGCTTTTCTATATACTTCTTTTCCATTTTCATTTACTTTTAAATCTATAAAATCGATTATTTCTTGAGCAATCCATCTTCTTGGCTCTTGGATAACTAGATTTCTTAATGCTTCTTTTTTATCATCTTCTAAATCTTTAGGGAATACGACACCATATCCACCTGCTTCCGCAACATCTTTAATGACTAAGTCATCAAAATGATCCAAAATATAATTCATATCTTCTTTATAGAAAGGAAGATATGTTGGTGCATTTGAAAGAATTGGCTTTTCTTTTAAATAGTATTCAATCATCTTAGGTACAAAGTAATAGATTCCTTTATCATCTGCTGCACCATTACCTGGTGCGTTAATAATCGCAACATTCCCTGAAGCATAGACATTAAATAAATTAGGTATACCAATGAGTGATTCTGGATTGAATATCATAGGATCTAGATATTCATCACTGATTCTTCGATATAACGATCCAACTCTCACTAGTTTTCCATAATGGTTCTTATAATATAAATAATTATTTTCTACTACTAATTCATTATAGGTTGCAAGAACTGAGCCTGTCTTTTCAGAAAGATAACTATGTTCAAAATAAGCACTATTATATCTTCCAGGTGTTAATACAACATTAATCCCACCACAGTTAACATAATCCATCATTTCTTTTAACATATCCGCATATTGTCTATTATCTACAACATGATTGTTGATAAAAGTCATTGGAGATGCTTTACGTAATATTTCTTTAGCAATTAGAGGATAACTGGCACCTGAAGGAATACGTAAGTTATCTTCTAAGATATACCATTTCTTATCTTTTCCTTGTACTAAATCTATACCAGAAATATGACTATAGATATTGTGAGGTGGTGTCACATTGGCACACTCTGGTAAGTAACCAGATGTAGAGAATACAAATGATTCAGGAATAATACCATCTTTTACAATGTTACAATCATGATAAACATCATATAAATAAGCATTTAAAGCATTTACTCTTTGTATTAAACCTTTTTCTAAATATTCAAATTCTTCTTTTGATATGATTCGAGGAATACAATCAAATGGGAAAAAGCGTTCATTAAAAGAATTATTCTTATAAACACCAAATTTAACACCATATCTTTTTAATAAATCATTAATTTCTGATTCATATTTAATTAAATCTTTCATTACCCAGCCTCCTTAATATATTTAAGACTTCATAAATAATTATGAAGTCTTAATACTTTTATATTTGTGAATAGCCCATAAAATCTTCATCGATTTTTCTAGCAACTTCTTTACCTTCTTTGATTGCCCATACAACAAGTGATTGACCACGTCTTGCATCACCACATGTATATACTTTTTCTCTAGAAGTTTTGTAAGATACATCTTGAATGTTGTGTTTACTAGTTAATTGAATATTGAAATTCTTGGCAAGTTTTTGATCAAATCCAACAAACCCAGCTGATATAAATACTAAATCAGCTTTTACAACCTTTTCACTACCTTTTTCTAGTTTTAACATACCATTTTCAAAAGCACACTTTACAAGTTCTACACCTGTTAAGTTTCCTTTTTCATCTTTAATAAATGATTTTACCGTTGTATTATAGACTCTTGGATCTTTTTTAAATAGCTTGATTGCTTCTTCTTGACCATAGTCTGTTTTCTTCACTCTTGGATATTCTGGCCAAGGATTATCATCTTCTCTTTTCTCTGGTAATTCTCCCATCATTTCTACTTGCATTACGCTTTTACATCCAAGTCGTATACTTGTAGCGACACAGTCATTACCCGTATCACCGCCACCAATAATTACTACATCTTTTCCTTTTGGATTAATATAGTTTTGGTCTTTTAAATCACTATCTAGTAATGATTTTGTGACAGAAGTGAGATATTCTAATGCAAAATAAACACCTTTTGCATCTCTTCCTTCTACTTCTATATCTCTTGCGACAAGTGAACCAGTCGCTAAAACGACTGCGTCATATTGATTGACCAACATATTCATTTGTTTAGAAGTAGTAATAGGATGGTTTGTATAGAAAGTAATCCCTTCTTCTTCTAATATATTGACTCTTCTTTCAATATATTGTTTTTCAAGTTTCATATTAGGAATGCCATACATTAATAATCCCCCAATACGATCACTTTTTTCATATACATCTACTTTATATCCTCGTTTATTAAGATAATAAGCAGCGCTTAGTCCTGAAGGACCACTTCCAATAATCGCAATTGATTTATCTATGCGATTAACAGGAGGATGCGGTTGCATCCAACCTTGTTTGTATCCTTCTTCAATCATTGCATATTCATTTTCTCTAATAGTAACAGCTTCACTATCTAAAGCATTGGTACATGCTTTTTCACATAATGCTGGACATACTCTTGAAGTAAATTCAGGAAATGGATTTGTCTTCATATGTCTTTTTAATGCTTCTTTATAATTACCTCTATATAAAAGGTCATTGGTTTCAGGAATTAAGTTTGTAAGAGGGCATCCTGAAACCATTGAACCTATTACATGCCCATTTTGACAAAAGGGCACGCCACAATCCATGCATCGAGATGCTTGGATTCGTAGGAGATAGTCATCAAGGTGGCAATGAAATTCATTAAAATGTTTAATTCTTGATTCTACAGATTCATCTTCGTTTAAAAAACGTTCTGTTTCTAGAAATCCAGTTGGTTTTCCCATTTTCATTACCCCTTTCTAAAAGCATTAAATGCTTCTACTTTGGCTTGATCTACAGTCAAGCCAAGTTGTTCATAGTGGGAAATTAATCCCATCATTTCTTTATAGTCATATGGAACGACTTTCTTAAAGTATTGAGATTCTTCATCAAAGTGATCCAATATTTCTTTAGCGATTAAAGAGTGTGTATATTGATAATGTTTTTTGATTAATGTCTTTAATTCATCTTTATCGTAATGAGAAGAAACTTGTGTATATTCCACCATTTCTTTATTGATATGTTCATATAAAACATTCTCTTTATCATAGACATATCCAATACCACCACTCATACCTGCTGCGAAGTTTCTACCTGTTTTACCAAGTACGACAACTACACCACCAGTCATATATTCTAACCCGTGGTCTCCTACGCCTTCAACAACCGCACTTGCGCCAGAATTTCTTACCGCAAATCTTTCACCAGCGACACCATTAATATATACTTCACCGCTAGTAGCACCATATAACGCAACATTTCCTACAATGATATTTTCATTAGATTTCAAAGTAGAATGTTCATCTAGTTTTACAATTAACTTTCCACCTGATAATCCTTTACCAAAATAGTCATTACTATCTCCTGTTAAGTTAATTGTAAGGCCACGAGGTATAAAGCTACCAAATGATTGTCCACCAGAACCTTTAGCATTAATCACAAAATGATCTTCTTTTAAAGGATGTTTGTAATATTTTGTGATATGACTACCAAAGTTTGTGCCAAGCGTTCTATTGACATTATTGACTTCAACATCAATGGATTGTGCTTCTTTTGATTTTAAATCAAAATGTTTTAAGAATACTTTTTGATCAATAGTTTCTTCTAACTTAAAGTCAAAGTTTTCTTGATCTTTATGTGTTACTGCATACTTGTCATCTTTCACATTTAGGATTCTAGAATAATCAAGTTTATTCGTATCAGTAGCGCACAATAATTCACTATGTCCTACCATTTCATCTACTGTTTTAAAGCCAAGTTGTGCCATATATTCACGTAATTCTTCCGCAATAAATAACATGAAGTTTTCTACGTATTCAGGTTTTCCTTTAAATCTTTTTCTTAATATTGGATTTTGTGTAGCAACACCTACTGGGCATGTATCTTTATTACATACTCTCATCATGACACATCCCATAGTAACTAGTGGTGCTGTCGCAAAACCAAATTCTTCTGCACCTAGTAAACATGCAATGGCGACATCTTTACCACTCATGAGCTTGCCATCTGTTTCTAGAACGACTCTTTCTCTAAGTCCATTTTGAATTAAAGTTTGATGTGCTTCAGCAAGTCCTAACTCCCAAGGTAATCCTGCATTATAAACAGAGTTTTTAGGTGCTGCACCTGTACCACCATCATATCCTGAAATTAAGATGACATTAGCACCTGCTTTTGCGACACCTGAGGCAATGGTTCCTACGCCTGCTTCTGATACAAGTTTTACTGAAATTCTAGCTTCATCATTAGCATTCTTTAAATCATAGATCAGTTGTGCTAAGTCTTCGATTGAATAAATATCATGATGAGGTGGTGGTGAGATTAAGCTTACACCAGGTGTAGAATATCTTGTCTTTGCGATCCAAGGATAAACTTTACTACCAGGTAAGTGTCCACCTTCACCAGGTTTTGCACCTTGTGCCATCTTGATTTGTATTTCTTTAGCACTACATAAATATTCACTTGTTACCCCAAATCTACCTGAAGCCACTTGTTTAATAGCGGAGTTCAAAGAATCTCCATTTTCTAATGGTTTAAATCTACTTGGATCTTCTCCACCTTCTCCACTATTACTTCGAGCATGTAGTCTATTCATCGCAATGGCCATAGTTGTATGTGCTTCTTTAGAAATAGAGCCATAACTCATTGCACCTGTTTTAAATCTTTTCACAATTTCTTCTACAGGTTCTACTTCAGAAATATCAATTGATTTTGTCTTTTTAAATTCAAAACCACCACGAATATGAGTAGATGCTGATAAAGCATCAATTTCATTTGTATATTCTTTAAATAACTGATAATCTCCTATACGTGTTGCTTTTTGAAGTTTTGTGATGGTACTAGGATTATATAAATGTGATTCTTTATTAGAACGATATAAATGTGTACCACTGCTATCTAAAGAAGTATCTACATCTAATCCAAGTGGATCATAAACTTGATTATGTCTTTCTTCGACATCTTTTTCGATATCTTCTAATGTAATACCACCAATTCTACTTACTGTAGATGGGAAGTATTTATCAATGACTTCTTGGCAAATACCGATTGCTTCGAAGTTTTGAGATCCTCTATAAGATTGAATCGTAGAGATTCCCATCTTACTTGCGATTTTTACAATTCCTGCAAGTATTCCTGAATTATAGTCATCAATTGCAGCATAGTAATCCTTATCAAGTAGTCCTAAGTCAATTTGATTTAAAATTGTATCTTGTGCTAAATAGCCATTAACAGCACTGGCACCATAGCCTAGAAGTGTCGCATAATGATGGACTTCTCTTGCTTCAGCAGTTTCAATAATCAATCCTAATGATGTACGTTTTTTAGTACGTACGAGATAGCTATTGACATGTGATACAACAAGTAATGAAGGAATAGGTAAATGGTTATCATCGACTGCTCTATCAGATAATATGATTATATTGCATCCATCGTGATAGCACTTATCTACTTCTACACATACATTTTCTAATGCTGTTTCTAATGAAGTATTTTTAATATAAGTGATATCAACAACCCCTACTTTAAATCCTTCTTTTTTAATATTCTTTATTTTTAAAATATCTGTATTTGATAATATTGGATGATCCACTTTAAGTAATCTTGTATTTTTAGGATCATCTTTTAACATATTCCCGTCTCTTCCTATTACAACACTTGTGGAAGTGATAATTTCTTCTCTAATGGCATCAATAGGAGGATTCGTAACTTGTGCAAATAATTGTTTAAAGTAATTAAATAATGGTGGGTTATGATCTGATAGTACAGCTAATGGAGCATCATTTCCCATTGCGACAATACTTTCACTACCATTTAATGCCAATTCTCTAATATACTTTGTATCTTCGTACGAGTATCCAAATATTTTTTGAAGAGATTCTAATTGTTCATCTTTATATTGTGTAACTCTTAAATTAGGGATCTTCACTTCAGATAAATGTAGTAAGTTTGTCTCTAACCATTCACCATATGGATGTAAGGAAGCATAATGATGTTTAATCACATCATCTTCAATGATTTGATGTTTCTTCGTATCCACTAACAACATTTTTCCTGGTCTTAATCTTTCCTTTAAGACAATGTTATCTTCATCAATATCTAATACCCCTACTTCACTTGATAAAATCAAGCGATGATCTTTAGTGATATAATAACGTGATGGTCTTAAACCATTTCTATCTAGAATAGCACCCATGACTTCCCCATCACTAAAAAGAATGGAAGCTGGACCATCCCATGGTTCCATTAAGGTCATATTATATTGATAAAAATCTTTTTTATCTTGACTCATTGCCTTATTGTTTTCATAAGGCTCTGGAATACATAACATTACTGCTTTTGCAAGATCCATCCCTGCCATCACTAAGAATTCAAGTGTATTATCTAACATTGCAGAATCACTACCACTCTCTTCTACAACAGGATAGACTTTCTTTAAGTCAATTAAGTCAGTGACCATGTTTTCTTCACGACATAACATGTTTTTTACATTTCCCTTAATAGTATTAATTTCACCATTATGTACAATATAACGATTTGGATGCGCTCTTTGCCATGAAGGGTTTGTGTTTGTAGAAAAGCGTGAATGTACAAGTGCAATTGCACTTGTATAATCTTTTTGATTTAAATCTTTATAGAATTGTCTTAATTGGTGTACTAAAAACATACCTTTATAGACAATCGTACGATTAGATAATGAACAAACATAAGTATCTTTAAAATTTGAATGTTCAAATATTCTTCTTATTTGATAGAGTTTTCTTTCTAAATCTAAACCAGTATGATTTTGATCATAGACAAATACTTGTTCGATATAAGGCATTGCATCAATTGCTTTTTGACCTAATACACTTGTATCTACTGGTACATCTCTATAAGTAATTAATTCTAAACCTTCTTTTTTGACAATCGTTTCAAACATTTTTTCCACGCGTGCTCTGATTTTATAATCGCATGGAAAAAAGAGCATTCCTACGCCTAAATGCGTAGCATCATATTTAGAAAGTATGTCTAATTCCTTCTTAAAATAATCAAAAGGGATTTGGGTTAAGATTCCTACCCCATCTCCAGTTTTACCTAGTGCATCTTTCCCTGCTCTATGTTCCAACTGTTCTACAATTTTAAGTGCATCATCTACTGTTTCATGTGTTTTATCACCATTAATGTTGACAATAGCACCAATCCCACAGTTATCATGTTCAAAACTTGGATCGTATAAAGATTTCATGTTTGCCCTCCTACAATAAGTTATGACTAGCGAATGCTAGTCATAACATTAAATACTAAATACTAAATAATAAATCACTATATGTTGGAATTGGATAATAAGATGCATCCATTAATGTTTCCACTTCATCTAATGTTTCTCTTAATGATTGCATCATTGTGAATACATCATCTCTGTAGCTTGTAGCCATCTCTGTTACGTCTTGTTTAGATTGTGCTATAGCGATATTCTTTTCTAATGTATCCATCTTTACTTTCGCATCTTTTAATAGTCCTTCTAACTTTAATGCATCTTCTTTTACAAAGTCTCCTTCAAGTCCTGCATCTTTGTAGTCTTTCATTTCACTAGATAATTTAGCTAGATATTTACATCCCGCTGGATAAATTTGAGTTTTAGCCATCTTTAATGCAGTTAAAGCTTCTACTTGTAATGTTTTAGCATAGTTATCCATTAAGATTTCATAACGAGAAGCTAATTCAACTTTTGTATAAACACCTAATTCATCTAACATATCAATATATTTTTCTTCTTTTAAGCATTTATAAGCATCTACAGAGTTCTTATTATTTGGAAGTCCTCTTCTTTCAGCTTCTTTTTCCCATTCTACAGAGTATCCATCCCCGTTAAAGATGATACGTTTATGATCAGAGATAAATGCTTTTACAACTTCATCAAATGATTTACCAGATTTAATTTCTTTAGCCATTTCTTTCATTTCTTTTGCAAGAATGGCATTTAAAATTGTATTGGCACCTGCAATAGATTGAGATGAACCAACCGCTCTAAATTCAAATTTGTTACCTGTGAAGGCAAATGGTGAAGTTCTATTTCTATCTGTATTATCTTTAGAGAATGTAGGTACAATAGAAACACCTGTTTCAAATCTTGAAGCATCATCACGTGATACATGCTTTCCTGTTAAAATTTCTTCTACAACTGCATCTAATTCTTCCCCTAAAAACATTGAGATAATAGCTGGAGGTGCTTCATTTGCACCTAATCTATGATCGTTACCTGCTGTTGCGATAGACATTCTAAGTAATGGAGCATATTCATCAATTCCTTTAATTGTACACGCAAGTGTTGCGATAAATGGAATATTATGAATAGGATCATTGCCTGGATTAAATAAGTTAATACCTGTATTTGTCATAACTGACCAGTTATTGTGTTTACCACTACCATTGACTCCTGCAAATGGTTTTTCATGTAATAAACATCTTAAGCCATGTTTTTTAGCTACATCTTGAGCAATTTGCATTAATAAATGGTTATTGTCTGTAGTAATATTGACTTTCTTATATACACAAGCGACTTCATGTTGTGCTGGTGCGACTTCATTATGTTTTGTCTTAGATGGAATACCATATGCCCATAGTTCTTCATCTAAGTCTTTCATAAAGGCTTTGACTTTACGTTTAATACTACCAAAGTAATGATCTTCTAATTCTTGACCTTTAGGTGCTGGTGCACCATATAAAGTTCTACCTGTTAATTTTAAATCTAAACGTTTTTGATAAAGTTCATCAGTGACTAAGAAGTATTCTTGTTCAGCACCTACTGAAGCAGTGATGCTTGTCACATCTTCTTCACCGATTAATGGCATTAATTCTTTAGCAGCATCACTTAAAGCATCACAGCTTCTAAGTAATGGTGTCTTTTTATCTAATGCTTCTGATGTATAAGAACAGAATAATGTAGGAATATATAAAGTGCCATCTCTTACAAATGCTGGTGAACTACAATCCCAAGCTGTATAACCTCTTGCTTCAAAAGTAGCTCTTAAACCACCTGAAGGAAATGATGATGCATCAGGTTCCCCTTTTCTTAATGTTTTACCACTGAATTCTAATACACATTTATCACCATCAGGTTCTAAGAAGGCATCATGCTTTTCAGCAGTTAATCCTGTCATTGGCATAAACCAATGTGTAAAGTGAGTTGCACCATGTTCAACTGCCCAAATCTTCATTGCATTAGCGATGACAGTAGCACACTCTTTTGACATTTCTTCTTTCTTGTTTAATGATTCGTGAAATTCTTTATAAATTGATTTTGGTACCCTTTCTTTTAAGACATCGTCTGTAAAACAAAGTTCTCCATATTTCTTTTCAAATGTATCTAGTTCCATTTTATGTATCCCCCTTTTAATATGATAAAAGATTATCACAATGATAAAACATAGTCAACACTTATTTATTATAATGATAATTTTTTATTAAATTGTTTTTTCTTTATGTTTATAAGGGAGTTTGTTATAATGTGAGAGACTTATTAGGAGGTAATACAATGAGTAAAACAATCCTTACTGGTGATCGTCCTACAGGTAAATTACACTTAGGGCATTATGTTGGATCATTAAAAAGAAGAGTAGAACTACAAAATTCTGGTGAATATGACAATATCTATATTATGATTGCGGATGCACAAGCATTAACAGATAACTTTGATAATCCAGAAAAAGTAAGACAAAATATTATTGAAGTGGCTTTAGATTATTTATCAGTAGGATTAGATCCTACTAAATCAACTTTATTTATTCAATCTCAAGTACCTGAATTAACTGAATTATCTTTCTATTATATGAACTTAGTGACTGTATCAAGAGTTCAAAGAAACCCAACAGTTAAATCAGAAATTAAACAAAGAAACTTCGAAGCAAGCATTCCTGTTGGTTTCTTTACATACCCTATTTCTCAAGCAGCAGATATTACTGCTTTTAAAGCAACAACAGTCCCAGTTGGAGAAGACCAACTTCCAATGTTGGAACAAACCAACGAAATCGTTAGAAAGTTTAATAGTGTCTATAACTGTGATGTACTTGTAGAACCAGATATCTTACTTCCTGAAAACAGTGTATGTGCAAGACTTCCGGGTACAGATGGTAAAGCGAAAATGAGTAAATCATTAGGTAACTGTATTTACTTATCAGACTCTCAAGAAGATGTTAAAAAGAAAGTCATGAGTATGTATACAGATCCTACTCATTTAAAAGTAGAAGATCCAGGACACATTGAAGGTAATACTGTCTTTACTTATTTAGATGCTTTCTGTAATGATAGTCATTTTGAAAAGTACTTACCTGATTATAAAAACCTAGATGAACTTAAGGCACATTATCAAAGAGGTGGCTTAGGAGATGTTAAAATCAAGAGATTCTTAATTAGTGTTTTAGAAGAAGAATTAACACCAATTAGAAATAGAAGAAAAGAATATGAAAAAGATATTCAAAAAGTATATGACATCTTAAAAGAAGGTAGTGTTAAAGCCGAAAAAGTAGCAGCTGCTACTTTAACAGATGTTAAAAACGCTATGAAGATTAATTACTTTGATGATCAAGAATTAATTAATGAACATATCAAGAAATATGAAAACAGAGGATAGCTATTCGCTATCCTCTTGTTCATTTAATGCTTCCATATATTTTGTATTATAAATATCATCGTCATCAAATTCAGTTTTAATTTCTTCTAAGATTGGTAATTCATCTAATGTTGTAAGTGAGAATGCATCCATGAATTCACTTGTGACAGAATAAAGAATTGGTTTGCCAGGTGTATCTTCTCTACCTACTTCTTTAATCAATGCTTTCGCAATCAGTTTTCTTACCATTGCATCACTATTCACACCTCTAATTTCTTCGATGCCATTTCTAGTAATCGGTTGGTTATAAGCGATAATTGCAAGTGTTTCAAGTGCTGCATTTGATAATTTAGATTGTGTTGTTTCATACATTTTAGTGTAGTAATCATTATGTTTAGATAATGTCACAAATTTATAGACACCACCATAGTTTACAATTTCTATTCCTTTTACTTCTCTATTGTTTACAACTTCAATCAATTGATCCATATATTGTGTCGCTTCAGCTTTAGATAATTCCAATACACTTGTAATAGATTTAATTGTAAGACCATCATCACCAGATAAGAATAACATTCCTTCTAAGACACTTAATATTTCATTATCCATTATGCTTCTAACTCCTTAATATATATTTCTTCAAAGTTACCCTCTTGTTCAATAGTTAATTCATTTTGATTAACAAGTGTTAATACTGCTAAGAATGTAACCACAAAATATGTAGGTGAAGGTTGATCAAATAATTCTTCAAACTTAATTCTTTTTCCTTTATGCAATTTAAAGTAAGAACGAATTGCATCGCTTCTTTCTTCAATAGAAATTTCTACTCTTGCGACTTTAGATTCTAAAGGAATTGATAATGCTTTTCTTTGATACATCTTTTGCATTGCACGCATTAAATCATAGATTTCTAATCCTTCAGGCAATCCATTATCTGTATTTTCATCAACATGTTGTGCAGGTGCTTTTGTATGTAATGTTTGACGATATTCATAAGATTCTCTGATATCTTCTAATACATCTTTATATCGTTTATATTCTAATAATCTTCTTATTAACGCTTCTCTTGGGTCTTCTACATAGTCATCTTCTAATTCTACTTTTTCATTAGGTAAGATGAGTTTGCTTTTCATTTCAATAAGTGTACTCGCCATCACAAGATATTCACTCATTGATTCTAATAACGCTTTATCTTGTGATTCAATATAGGCTAAGTATTGATCACAGATGACACTTATTTCTAAGTTTTCTAGATCCATTTCTTTTTCTTTAATGAGGTGTAATAAAAGATCTAAAGGACCTTGAAAATCATCTAGTTCCATTTCAAATGCCATATACTTACCTCCTCATTAAAAATTGCGTTTTTATTATATAAAATGAATGTTTCAAAATCAAGTTATACCCTTTTGATTACCTTCTTAATTGTCTTTAAGATGATATACCCCACAAATAGTTCTAGAGGCAATATAAAGACTTCTTTGATTACTCTTATACAAAATGAAGTAATAAAAGGAATGGAATACATAAGCGATAACCATAGTGGTGTTAATACTAATGTACATAATCCTTCTACCAAAATAACGGATATACACCACAAAGAGAATTCTTTTAATTCAATGATTTGTAGTCTTGTTGAAATAACTTTCATAATTATCATCACAAATATAATCATCATTAATATAATCATTGATAATATGATTTTATATGAGTGAGTTAATGTAATAGTTACATCTGATATATTAAAATGATTTAATGTATTAATATAGATCATGCCTAAAAGTCCTATAATAATTAATAATATTCTTGTAAGATTCACAACGATTTTTTCATCTATATGTTCTAAAGAATGAGAGATGATTGAAGGTATTGTAGAAACACAAATCATTGTGAGTGTAAAACCAAAAAAAGGAAATCCTGTTGGCACAATAATTAAACCAATTAAATCACATGATAATCCTATAAAGAAAGCAATGGATGGCGAAAGAATAAATCCAGCAATCATTAACGGGATATATTCAATACTTATTTTAAAGCTTTCTACTCCAAATAATGGAATAAGGACAGAAAAGAATCTCTTACATATGAGTGTGATCACAATAAACATTGCGGATAATGTAATCTCTTTTACTGTCATTTTTGTAGGATATAAATGTAATACAAGAAATCCTAATAATATAATAATAAAAATAATAAATGCTTGTATCATAATTCTATATGATAGTTCTAAAGTTTTCCTGCTTCTTCCTTTTCCTAGTCCACAGGCGTTAATTCCGATTTATAAAACCGTACACACTTTTATACTACTTTTCCTTCCGTGATTTTAAACAATCATAAAATAATTGTTTATTTAAGTAAAGAAAAACTCTTCAAATGTGAAGAGTTTTATCGAACTACTTAATTAATTGATGAATCTTTACATCTAATTTATCAAATTCTTGTTTATTGAATAATACTAAACAACCTACTTTTTCAAGTGGAGATAATTTATTGAAATCTTCAATATTTACTTTCTTTTGTGCAAAGTGTTTATGCATTGCTTCAATATCTTCTTTTAATGTTTCTTCTGCTTCTTCCCAAGTTAATTCTTTAGCCATTGTTTACACCTCTTTCCTCTTATATTCTATCACAATTGTATTAAACAATACTATTTCTTTTTTCACCTTTAATATAGGCTTCTATATTTAAAATTACTTCTTGAACACATCTTTGTCTTGCTTCTATGGATGCCCATGCAATATGTGGTGTGAGTATCACATTCTTATAATCTTTTAAAGATAGTAATGGATTATCTTCGTCCATTGGTTCTTTAGAGAATACATCGAATCCAATACCACCTAACTTATGTAGTTTAATTGCATTGGTGATTGCTTCTTCATCTACAATATTCCCTCTTGCGACATTAATTAGTATTGCATCTTTTTTCATCTTCGCAAGTGCGACAACATCAAATAAATCTTTTGTTTGAGCATTTAATGGACAATGGATACTAATGATATCTGATGATTTAAGTAATGTATCAAAGTCTACTTGATTGTATCCCTCTTGTGGTGAAGCACCACTAGTAGAATAATAGATAACTTTACATCCAAAACATGATGCAATATCTGCTACTCTTCTACCAATATCTCCAAGTCCTACAATCCCCCAAGTAAGTGAGGATAAGTCATGGAATGTTTCGTTGAAGTATGAGAAGTTACCTTCTTTTGAATAGGTAGTTGATTTCACATAATCATTGTAAGTATCGATATGTTCCAAGAGATTTAATGCCATAGTAAAAGTATGTTGAGCAACTGTTTCAGTAGAATACCCTTTTACATTTCTTACTTCGATATTGTTTTCTTTACAGTAATCAATATCAATATTATTAAATCCAGTAGCGGTTAAAGTAATAAGTTTTACTTGAGATTCTTTAAGTTCATCTTTCCCTATCACATTTTTATTTGTGATTACAATATCGGCATCTTTAATTCTTTCTTTGACTTCATCTTGTAATGTATTTGCATAGTATGTAACATTTCCTATACCTTCTAGTGCTTCTAAAGATACATCAAGTCCAACACTATCTCTTTGTAGTACAACAATTTTTTGATTTGATAATTTAATATGATTCATTACTTCTTCTACCTCTACTTCTTTTAATAATTTTGCAAGATGTTGCGCTTCTAATATATCTAGTATTTTTGCATCTAATGCAACACCTTTATTTTTACCATCTACCTTTTTGTAAGTGATATAGCCTTGAAGTAAAGACAAAGCTAAAGCGTTACTCGTAGTTTCTTTATAAGTATCAAAGTTTTTAGAAACTTGTCCTCTAAATAATAAATCATCATTAGAAGCAATATGAATTGCATCTAATATATTATTTGTTTCTAAAACATGATTTCTAAATGTATCGTTATAAAGTAATGGAAGTACTAAGTCATACTTTTCTAATTCTACTTCACCATAAGCTTTGGTGAAGTTATAAAGTATTGCGATACCTAGTTCTTCATCTTTCATATTATCCATTAAATTCATTATACAATCCTCACATTAAAAGTAGCTATTACTAGCTACTTTTATTTCTATGCTTCTTCTAATGCCATCTTTGCAAGTGCTAATGCACCACATACCCCAGCATTATCACCAAGTTCTGGCCATACAATATAATCTTTGATTAAATCAGTAGTGATTTCATCTTTTTGAATATAACCATTCAATCTTTCTTGTAAGTATTTTGCGATCATTGGGAATAATTGTGATTTATGCATTACCCCACCACCTAAGATAATCTTCTTAGGAGATAATGTAAGCACATAGATAGCGAGTGCTTGAGCGATATACCAAGCTTCTAAATCCCATGCTGGATGATCATCTTCTAATTCTTTTCCAGGTTTTCCCCATCTTTCTTCAATCGCAGGTCCAGCTGCTAATCCTTCAAAACATGTACCATGGAATGGACATTTTCCTTTATATGTATCATCTTCTCTTTGCGTTAAATACATATGTCCCATTTCAGGATGAAGTAAACCATGAAGTAGTTTACCTTCTACGTAGGCTCCTCCACCGATACCAGTACCAATTGTAAGATATAATGCACTATCTAATCCCTTAGCACTTCCAAAATAGACCTCTCCTAAACATGCACCATTTACATCTGTATCAAAACCAATTGGCATATTTGGATAATGTGCTTGTAAAGCACCTACGATATTATAATTTGCCCAACCTGGTTTTGGTGTTGTAGTGATGTATCCGTATGTTTTAGAGTTCTTATCTGGATCGATTGGTCCAAAACATCCTAGTCCAATTGCATCTACATCTTTACCATCGAAGAATTTAAAAATATTTTCTACTGTTTCTTCAGGCGTAGTTGTAGGGAATTGTCCCCTTTCTAACACTTCTCCTTTTTCATTTCCGATGGCTACTACAAACTTAGTACCACCTGCTTCAATAGCTCCTAATTTCATTATGATAGTTCTCCTTTTATTGCATCACATATACTTTGTGATTGTTTCCCAAATATAATAGTAATGGAATTGTTAGACTCTACAATACCACTGGCTCCTAATGCTTTAATAGCTTCCACATCAACATGAGTATCTTTTAATTCAAAACGTACTTTACTACTTGTTGCAGAAACATCATTAATATTCTCTTTCCCTTTTAGCGCAACAATCAAAGCATTTAGATCAATTGTTAAATGATATATATTTCCTTTTACTGTTTTATTCTTTAAAGATTTCACTACAATCATATAAACAATGACTGCTACAAGTAAGATTATTCCTATAATTAATAATATATTTGATAAATCCATTTTCATACCTCTTTGATTTGATAATCTTATAAATTATATTATAATAGAAAATGATCTTAAATGAAAGGCTTAGACTATGGAAAGTATTATAGGTGCAATAAAAAAACATCGATTATTACAACTTGCGATCTGTCTTGCATTTTTGAGTTGCTTCGCAATTCTCAATGCATCACCATTAATCACAAAAATGAATAATCCAGAATCTGCATGGGTTAAACAAGCTATCTATTATGGTTTAGGCTTTTTAATTGTATTCATTATTTCTAGAGTTGGCAATGATGTTATATATGAGCATATAAAGCTAATCTATATTATATTTATAGTCTTACTTATAGGACTTGCATTCGATCATCGTATTTATTTATTGTTTGGTAGACATGTCGTACCCTTTGCACATATGTCTGGAGGTGCGACAAGTTGGTATAACTTCCCTGGATTCTCATTTCAACCTTCTGAATTCATGAAAGTAATACTTGTTATATACTTATCTAAAATTACGACTGAATATAATGATTATATACTCGTTAGAACACTTGATAGTGAATTAAGATATGTATTTGAATGTATGAAAGTCGTATTACCCGTTGCGCTACTTGTCTATCTTCAAAATGATTCAGGGGTTGTATTAATTATTTTAATGGGTGTCCTCTTTGTATTCTTTGGAAGTGGCATTAGAGATCAATGGTTTATTATTGGTGTTGTCGCAATCGGAATTATTGTAGGTATATTTGTATATTTATATAATTTTCAGCCAGTACTATTTGCGAAATTCTTTAGTACTCATACATTAAATAGATTCTATGGATGGACAGATCCAGAAGGCACAATAGGAAATCAAGGATATCAATTATTCTATTCATTGCTTTCATTTGGTACTGCAGGTATATTTGGCCATGGTTTTCAATCCGTTATTAAAGTATTCCCTGAAGCACAAACTGACTTCATATTTGCGGTTATATTAACAGATTATGGTTTAGTAGGTGGTTTAATTACTATTGCATTAGTAACCTTATTTGATTTAACCATTCTTAAATTAGGATTAGATTCTGATAATGAGACTGACAAATATTTTGTATTAGGTATATTTGGTATGTTGATCTTCCAACAAATTTGGAACATGTTTATGGTTGTAGGATTACTTCCTATTACCGGTATTACACTACCGTTTATATCCTATGGTGGATCATCACTATTATCCTATATGATTGCCATTGGCATGCTTATTAATATCGATAGTCAAAATATACTCGCAATCGGACATAAAAAATAAGATGTAGAAATAATCATCTACATCTTTTTTTGTATAGATATGATTTGATGAGTGATAGGATGAATGAATCTTACTGCAACACTTTCTAAGTCAAATTCCCCTATACCACTTCCATATAATGAATCTCCTACTAGAGGATGATTGATAGAAGCCATATGTACTCTTATTTGATGTGTTCTTCCTGTTTCTAATTTGAAATAAACATATTCCCCTACTTGTTTATAGTGTGTAATACTTTCTTTACCTAAGTGATCAATTACTCTTTTCATTTGATGATTGATTGATAATATTGGTTTATTAATTGTACCACTAGTAACTCTTCCTTCCACATGTGCTCTATAGATTCGATCAATATGACTATGACTTAATAAATCATGTACATATCGATTCTTTGCGACAATCATGAGTCCTCGCGTTTCTTTATCAAGTCTATTGACAATATGTATTTTAGAAGAAATACCATGATCTTCATAATATTTTGTAAGGATATTGGCTATCGTATCATTTTGATAATGATGCACTGGAATACAAGGAATATCTTTTTGTTTATCTATAATTAAAAGTGCATCATCTTCATATACGATATTTAATGGCAGATTACTTTTGTTTAGAGTACTTTTTTCAATAGGTAGCACAAAGATTATTTTATCTCCAACACATACTTGTGATCTAGTCGTAACATGTTGATTATTTAAAAGGATATCACCTGATTGTTTGATATCCTTTAATAACTTATGATTAATTCCCACCATTAAACTATAATCTTTGACTGTTGTATTAATATGTACTAAATAGGTTAGTTCCATTAAATAAATGACTTTCTTAAACGATCAATCAATGAAACATGTTTCATTGATAAAAACTTAGCAGAAAAAGATGCTATAGATATATATAAATCTTTTACTTCATAATTTGGGTAAGCCAAATGATCACAACCTATCAGTAAAGGATTTTCTGATACATTATGAATATGTATTGTATGGTTTTTATCAAATATAATAGGTGAGTTTAAACTTCTATATGCATTATTGGAAATACCTTGTATTTCTGTTAATTGCATAATACCTGCAGAAGAATAAACAATTGCCCCACCTAGTGTTTTATTATAAGCTGTAGAACCACTAGCGGTAGAAATACATAACCCTGACCCTCTAAATGTTTCTAAGTATTCATCATTGACATATATATCTAATATTTGTGTAGATAATGATGATTCCAATCTTATTTCATTTAATCCTAAAAATTCATCATGATCTGTTTTACATACCACAATATTTCTATCATATGTTGTATAGTTGTCACTTAGTAGATCTGATATAAATAAATCTAATTCATCTCTGTTATAATCTGTTAAAAAACCTAATGTTCCTGTATGAAGTCCTATAAAAACAACATGATCTAGTTGATCTAAATATTGATGTACTGCCTTAAGAACAGTGCCATCCCCTCCTACTGATATAACTAAATCCGGAGAAGCAGCATCATATTCATATTGAGATGAAAGTCGATCAATAAGTTCTTTTTTTATTTTATTTGATTGTACATCTGATCTAGATACAATACTTAATTTTTTCATAAATATACCTCGCAGTCATTATACTATAATTGAAAAAATATACAAACGTTAGTATAATTCTATACATGAATGAACATGTAGAAATAGAATATAAAATATTAATCACAAAAGAAATTTTAGAAGATTTATTAAAAAGATATCCTCATTATAAAGAATATTCTCAAACAAACTTTTACTTTTTATCAGATGAGTTATCTAAAAGATTATGGTCTTTAAGAATTAGATATAAAGATGATCAATATGAAATGACCTTAAAAAGGCCTATTAAAAATCATCGTTTAGAAACAAATATTATTATTTCATCAATTGATAAAGAACTACTATTAAATGGTCAATATGTCGACAATGAAATTACTCGTATTCTAAAAGAAGAACATATTGACTTATCTTCACTAGATACATCACATTCTCTTACAACTCACCGTTATGATATAGAAGAAAATGAAGGCATCTTATCATTGGATATATCTGAATATAACGGGATTATAGACTATGAGTTGGAATATGAAGTAGAGAATGAAGAAGAAGGATTTAAAAGATTCTTAGAAATTATTAAGCCATATCATCTTAAATATACTAAAAATTGTAAGAGTAAAACACAAAGAGTATTAGAATCTCTCTAATACTCTTTTATAATATCCATCATTAATTTTAATTTATTTTCATCTACCACTTCATATTGACCTTTCCCAATATAATCAAATGATATGAAATCATTATATGAAGTTGTATCTGTTTCTATTTTTCCAAAACTACCATGAATGCTAGAAACATGTAAATCAAGCAATTCTTTCACATTATGACTATTGATACCACATCCAGCTTGAATATCCACTTGATGTCCATATTCTTTTACGAGTGTTGCGATAACTTCTTTCCCTTTAATCGCATTTTCTTTGCCACCAGAAGTAAGTATACGATCAATATGAAGACTTACTAGTTTAGCAGTAGATGCACTAATATCATTTGTGAGATCAATGGCACGATGAAATACTGCAGTAGTGTTATAAGAATGTATTAATTCAATAAATTGTTTTGTACGTGATTCATTGATAGTATGATCTTCATTTAAAAAGCCAAATGCGATACCCTTTGCACCATGAGATAAAAAATATTTCACATCTTCTTTCATGATTTCATATTCTTGATCACTATAGTTAAACCCACCCGGTCTTATTCTTACCATACATATAATATCTAAGTCAGGAAAATCACGATGTATTTTATTAAATAAACTATAAGAAGGTGTTAGTCCACCAAGTGATAAAGCACTATTTAATTCTATACGTTTAATATGATAAAAAGATGCCTTGTAGGCATCTTTATAACTTGAAGCACATAATTCTAGTGTTGCCATTATTCTTCACAACATCCTTTTTTACAATCTTGATATTGAGAATAGTATTCTTTCTTTAAATCAGTAAATGGTGGGCAATCATCTTCTCTTGCACAGTTTTGAAGACGACGTAGTTCTCTAGGAATAAATGCACGTATTTCTTCTGAATTGTACCCTACTTGGAACCTTCTTTCATCTATGATGATTGGTCTTTTTAAGACGGATGGATTCTCTTGTATGAATTTAATTAAAGCATTAATACTCATTGAATCTAAATCAATATCATTTTCTTTTATAATTTTAGATCGTTTTGAAATGATATCATCAGTACCATTTTCACTACGTTCTAATAATTCTCTTAATTCTGAATCTCTTAGTAAAGTTGAAAAGATGTTCTTTTCAATGTAAGGAATATCATGTTCTTTTAACCACTTCTTTACTTTTCTGCATGATGTACAACTTGGTGCAGTGTAAATTCTTATCATAAAATCCCTCCTATGCCCTACCTATTATACTATGAATTTAAAAAAATGAAATAGATTATTATTGTAGAATTAAAGTAAATGAGTTGTTATAATGGCATAGTATTAAAGGAGACGAAATTATGACACTTATCAAAAATACACTCGTATATATGATTCTTGGTTTAGTACAAGGATTCAGTGAACCAATTCCTATTTCTAGTAGTGGACATCTCGTGATCTTTAAAGCAATCTTTGAAAATCATTTAGGTATTGAATTTCCTTCTGCCGCAAATGATATGGCTTTTGATGTTTTATTACATTTAGCAAGTTTACTTGCGATTATGTTTTACTACCGCTATGAAATTATTGATTTAATTAAATCTTTCTTTACTTTTATTTTCACAAAGAAAGGAAAGAAAGATAGAGATACAGCTGCTAACTTTAGATTTTGTATCTATTTAGTTATCGCAACAATTCCTGCAGCTATTGGTGGTGTGTTGTTTGAAGATAAGATTGATGTTGTATTCCAAAATGTAAAACTTGTTGGATGTGCTTTAATTGTGACAAGTGTATTTTTAATGTTGTTGCATATATATGGTCCAAAAGGAAAACGTACTAAAAAGAATATGAGATTATCTGATGCAATTATTATGGGGATTTTCCAACTTGTAGCCCTTGTGCCAGGTATTTCAAGAAGTGGTAGTACAATGACAGGTGGTATGTTTAGTGGTTTATCACAAAAATCGTCTAGAGATTTTTCTTTCTTTATGTTTATGCCTGTAGCACTTGGTAGTGTAGTATTAAAGTTAGATGACTTTTTAGCTTCACCATTAAAGACTTTATGGTTCCCATATTTAATGGCATTTATTACTGCTACAATTACTACTTATATTGCATTAATGCTTCTATTTGCGGTATTAAAGAAGAGAAAGATGAATTACTTTAGTATATATTGTTTTATCATGGGATTAATTGCCATCTTCTTAATCTAATTTATGATTGAGAAATAGAATAAAAGAATGTATAATGTCTAATCGTTAGGAGAGATAACTGATGAAAAAAGTAATTGAATTATTTAAAAAGTTTTATAAAGAATTAAGTGTATTTGCGTTAGTGCTTGTTGTGTTCTTATGCTTATTTGCTTATAGAAATGCAACATACAAAACATATAAAACAATCAATGAATCTAAATTAACTTCTTGGGTTGAAAAAGATAAAGATTTTGTATTAGTTGTAGGTGATTCAACTGAAACAGATACTGTAAGTTATCAAGAAACAATGACAACATACTGTACTAAAAATAGAAGTACTAATCTTTATTTTATCGATGCAAGTACTGATGAAGATTTTGATGATTATTTAGAAGGTCTATTAGATGTAAGTGTTCAAAAGCCAACAACACTTATTATTAAAGATGGTGAAGTAGTCGCAAAAAAAGAAGGCAACATTGCTTACTACAATTTAGTAGATTTAATTAAAGAAAATAAATAACTTAAAAAGGACTTTTAAAAGTCCTTTTTTTAATAGATATATTGCTTCTCTACTCTTTCCGATAACAAACAAGTAATTTCATAAGGAATCGTATGTAATTCTTTAGCCATTCTAGATAAAGAAATATGTTCTCCAAATATTTCAACTAAATCATGTACCTTTACATCTTCATCTACCTTGATCATCACTTGATCCATACATACTCTTCCAACTACTGGATACTCTTTACCATTAATATAGACATTTCTATCTTGGTTTTCTCTTATAAAGCCATCCGCATATCCTATAGGAAGTGTTGCGATTAAACAATCGCTACTTGCGGTATATGTATAGCCATATCCTATGTGTTCCCCTTTTTTGACTTCTTTAACTAAAGCAACACGTGTATATAATGACATCACTTGTTGAAGATCTTCAGACTCCTCACCCGCAGGATCGACTCCATACATTGAAATACCAATACGTGTCATATTTGTATTTGTAGGTTTATGGTAAGCCATAGAGGCACTATTTTGACAATGTATATATTTAAATGTTCTACCATCTAATATTTCTTCAAATTTCTTTAATTGTAAATTATATTCATCTTCTTTATCTTTCATATCTGCTGTCGCAAAATGTGTAAATACACCGTCAACTTCTATAATACCATTAGGACATAATGATAGTACTTGATCAAAGTCTTGTTTTGTTTTAAAACCAATTCGATTCATTCCTGTATCAAGTGCAATATGTACTTTGATTGGTTTATTATGATGATGTAATGCGATAATTTCTTTTAAATAATCAAAAGAAAATAAAGTTAAAGAAATATCATTTTCTACAACTATATCCAAATCATCTAATGGTATAGCGCCTAAGACAAGGATATCTTTTTTAACGCCTGCTTTTCTTAAATCTACTGCTTCTTTTAATGTAGCAACACCAAAAGTAATAATTTCATCTTTATCTTTTAATATACTTGCGACTTCTTTATATCCATGGCCATAAGCATTTGCTTTGATAATGGCCATCATTGGTTTTTGAACATGAGAATAAACATAATCTACATTATGCAATAAATGTTTTATATTCACTGTAGCGTATGTATCTCTATATAACATATACAATTCCTTCCTATTCAACAAACGGGATAATTTCCCCAGTTTTCTTTACTATTCTATATCTATTTTTTACAAGTGACAACATTGGAATATCAGAATTAGAATCGCTATAACCATAGCTATTCTCATAATCTATTTCAATATTTTCTTTTTCTAAGGCATGTAGTATTTTAGGTATTTTATTTTTACCTTTACAGTTACCCCCAACAATATGATAATGATCATCTATATCCGTACCAATTAATACATCACAATTTAAATCAGTATATTGCATATAACTAGATGTACTTGCAGTACATATGACAACATATAGTCCATTTTCTTTATGTTTATTTAATGTTTCTACAACATTTTTATAATAATATGGCGCAACATGTTGTTTGTAGAATGCCATTTGTGAAGCAGCATCCATACTTCTTAAAGGAAACAAGAGTGCTTCTTTTGATTTTTCAAATGTATTCATATGTAATTTGTAGCCTACAAATAATAATCCAACCTTGATAAATTTAAATAGATGTAATGGATGTTTTTTTAAATCATAGATAAGTAATCGATTGATTGTATCCCCATTAGCTAATGTATCATCAAAATCATATAATGCTACTGCTTGTTTCATTCTTCTTCCTCAAATATATAAAATTCTATATCTTCATAATCTTCTATTTCTGTTAGATTTTTACCATCAATCGCATCTTGGATCATGTTTTCCATTGTCTCTTCTTCACCTATTTCATATCCAACTCTTGCAAAATAACCATCTAATACAATAAATGGCACATTGCCAGAAGTATCACTATAATGATAATGCTTTAAATGACTACATATACTTGCATATTGATCCATAGATGTTTCTTCGTCTATATCATATTCTACTATTTTCATTTTTGAATGATAAGTTTCTTTTAAATCAGGTATAACATGATTTCTAAAAGACTTACATACTGGACAAGTAGAAGCATAGAAAAAATATAAAGTATATTGATGATTTTGACATCCACATAATGATAAACATGTTATAAGTAATATTAACAGTTTCTTCATAGATATAAATACCTTCTAATACTTAATTCATCGGATAATGGTTGATCTTTCGTTGCCGAAACAATATCTTGTATAAGTATATCAGTTTCACTTGTTTCAAAACCGATAATCGCAAAATAATCTTCTACCACAATAAATGGTCCTTGACCATATAATGCTTCATCAAAGTTATCAAGTGATCCTATAATCGCATCATATAATGGTTGTACATCTTCATCATCTAAGTTATATTCTTCTATTTCAATTTTATCTCCAAATGTTTTTTGAAGTGTAGGAATTGTTTTTTTCTTAAACGCTTTACAATCTCCACAACTTTCAACATAGAAGTAATCTAGTATAACCGTTTGATTTAATGCAATTGTCTTTGTATTTGTACACGAAAATAATGTTGCACAAATAAATAATAGAATTAGCTTTTTCACGTTGACATTATACTACAAAACAAATAGATATACTAATAATACACAAAATAAAAAAGCCACAAATGTGGCTTACTATTCTTGTACAACACCTACATCTTTATATTCATTTTTAATAGTATCTAAATAAGATTTAACTTCTGGTAAACTCTTTTCTATTTTTTTGATATCCACATAATAGTTTAAAACATATCTTGTTTTTGCTTCCCATGAGCTAAATGTTTCTTGATGATCATCTATATATTCTGTTAATTTTAAATCAACATTTTCTTTATTAGCGATTAAGACAAGCTGTTCGATATCATGAGTTCTTGGATATTCTACACCATTTTGTTCAAGGACAAATTTAATAGCTAATTCTAGTGCTTGTTGAAGATGATAAGCAATAATATTAATATAAGCATCATCATCTAAAGATAATGTATATAAATGTGAAGAGGTTAAGTAATTGATATAAGCTTTATCTAATAATGTTTCATACTCTTTCATATACAACTAACCCCTTTTCATTAATTTCATTTAAAAGTCGTTCATCGACCATATAGTTTGTCCATAAATCATATACAAAGTTTAGCGAATCACTAATTAAATCTTTTTTTGATATATTCTTATCTAATTCAACATATACATCAACATCACTCCCTATATGACATGCAGGAGTAACACTTGATCCAAAGATAACAATCTTTTTTACGTATTGATTATTTTTTATTTCATCTAGTAAAGTTTTTACTTTCTTTTGTTGGATGGGATAGATATTTTCACAATGATTAAAAGCATCTTTTATACAAATTCGCCATTTATATTTGTTCATGATATCACTTCCTTTGCATAACATTATACAACAATTATATTTAATATACTAACAAAATAAAAAAGCCACAAATGTGGCTTATTTATTCTTTAATGCATCTTTGTATGGATTTGTTTTACGCATTGATTCAGAACTCTTTAAGTTCATGTTGTTGATTGCTTCATCAATTGCTTCTACTTCTTCATCTGTTAAAACAATATCGCTAGATTTTAGGTTTTCTAACATATGTTCTTCATTTCTTGTACCTGGGATTGGGAAGATATATGGACGTTTAGCCATTTCCCAAGCTAAGCATATTTGAGTAGATGATGCATTCTTTTTATCAGCATATTCTTTAATTAAAGCTAATACTTGTTGGTAAGCGTTAAATCCTTCTTCAGAGAATTCATATCTGCTAGATCTATTATCTTCAACGTGGTCAAATGTAGGTCTTTCTTTATATCTACCTGATAAGAATCCTTTGGCTAATGGTGTATAAGCAACAAGTGTTATTCCTAATTCTTCTAATAACTCAAATTTTTCTTCTACACCACGGTTAACCATATTGTACATTTCTTGTACTGCAGTTACTGGTGTTACAGCATGTGCTCTTCTTAAGAAGTCTTCATTAAAACAACTAATTCCCCAAGCTTTAATTTTTCCTTCTTTAATTAATTCACCCATAGTGGCTGCAACATCTTCTGGTTCCACTTTAGGATCAATTCTATGTAAATAATATAAATCAATATAATCAGTTCCTAATCTTTTTAAAGATGTTTCACATGATTTTCTAATTCTTTCTCTACTTGCATCTAGTAACATTTTGCCATCTTCAAAGTCTACACCTGTTTTTGTACAAATGAATAATTTTTCTCTTGGTAATCCTTTAATTCCAAGTCCTACAACATCTTCATTATGTGCAATAGTACCATCAGGATTTGTTCCTGTATAACATTCAGCAGTATCAAAGAAATTATATCCCATTTGATAAGCTTTCTTGATCACTTCTGCACCTTCTTCTAAAGATAAAGGTGTCCCAAAAGCATGAGAGATGCCCATACATCCAAATCCTAAAGGTGATACTTTTTTACCCGTTTTTCCAAATTCTTTTAAATCCATTTTTACTTCCTCCTATGTTTTCAAGTATATTATCTACTTGATTCAATAAAGAGTACATGACTAAAAAAGTATATCACTATGCATTTTAAGCATAATAAAAAGAAAGAGATTATTTTCTCTTTCCTTTTATAAACTTAATTAATTCATAAATACTCATGCCTACTATATAAATAATAATCACAAGTAAAAACATATAAAACATACTTGTTGTACTACTTCCCATTTAATTCATCTTCTTTCATTTCTTTATATATTTTATTCATATCTATTGATGAACAAGAACTCGCAGTACACCCTGCGCATATGCCGTTACAATTATTTTTATCTTTTTTAAAATGCTTATATAAGACATAACCCATATACAGTACAAGTAATGTAATTAGTAAGAGATCTATTAAATTCATAGTTACCTCCTATAATAAATATAGTTAGGGGTTTACCCTAACTATATTATAACGCAATTATTGTGCATTGACTGAACGTTTTGAATAAACTTTTTGATCTTTATAAGGATCAGGTCTAAATAATAAGTATAACATCACAACTAATACAACAATTGCGACAACAGTCCAGAATCCAAATGATCCTTCCCCTAAGATTAACATACCAAATTGGTTAACCATTAATGCAATCACATAAGCAAATACATTTTGGAATGCAATTGCAAACCAGAACCATTTTCTATCATTCATTTCATTTGCCATAGTAGAGATAGCTGCTAAGCAAGGTGAATCTAATAAGTTAAAGATTAAGAATGATAATACGGCAGCACTAGTTGGGAACCAAGCTGAGATAGCTTGAGCAGTTCCACCAGATAATTCTTCTACTTCTTCACCTACATTCGCTAATACACCCATTGTGGCTACAATTGATTCTTTAGCTGAGAATCCAGTTAAGCTTGATGCACAAGCTTGCCAGTTTCCAAATCCAAGTGGTGCAAAGATTGGAGCAATTACCCCACCGATCATGGCTAAGAAACAGTTATCCATATTTTCTACTGTACATAATGATCCATTTTCAATACCAAATGTAGATAATGCCCAAATAATGAAACATGCAACTACTAATATTGTTCCAGCTTTCTTTAAGAAAGCTTTTAATCTTTCCCATACATGTAATAATACAGTTTTAACACTAGGAATATGATATTGTGGTAATTCCATTACGAATGGTGCAGGTCTACCAGAGAATGGTTTTGTTTTCTTTAAGATAATCGCTGCAACAAGTACCGCTAAAATACCTACGAAATACATTGCTGGTGCGATAAATCCAGCCGCTTCCCAGTTACCAGTAATTCTTCCACAAATAATAGCACCCATAGATGCAATAACTGGAAGTTTTGCTCCACAAGGTATAAATGTAGCTGTCATAATAGTTAATCGTCTATCATTATCTTGTTCGATTGTTTTACTTGCCATAATAGCAGGTACCCCACATCCAGAACCAATTAATAATGGAATAAATGATTTACCAGATAAACCAAAATATCTAAATACTCTATCCATGACGAATGCGATACGTACCATGTATCCACAGTCTTCTAAGATAGATAAGAATAAGAATAAGATAGCCATTTGAGGTGCAAATCCTACTACAGCACCAACACCACCAATGATACCATCTACAAGTACTGATCTAACAAGTTCACCAGCACCAATAGTTGCAAGACCACTTGAAGCTAAATCTTGTACTGCTACAACAAATACATCATTTGTCCAATCAGTGACAAGTGTACCAACAGTTGTCACTGAAATGTAATATACAACAAACATAACTGCAATAAAGATAGGAATACCTAAGATGCGTGATGTAACAACTTTATCAATCTTATCTGATACAGTTAACTTTTCGCCTTTCTTTTCTACAGTAGTTGAAGTTAATTTTTGAATCCATGTATATCTTTCGTCTGTAACAATTGATTCCATATCATCATCTGCTTTTTCTTCAATCTTCGCTCTTAAAGCATCTAACGAAGATTGAGCATCTGATGATAATTTAATTTCTTCTACAATCTTTTCATCGTTTTCTAATAATTTAACTGCATACCATCTTTTCTTGTTAGGTGTAATATCATCAGATAAAAGACTAGAGACTTCTTTAACACCTGCTTCTAAATCTTTAGAGAAGATTTCTTGTGGTAATTCATGTACGTCTTTTTTAGCTAATTTAATTGCTTCATCTATAACTTCTTTTAATCCAGTACCTTTTAACGCACTTGTTTCTACTACTGGACATCTTAATACCATTGATAAACGTGCGACATCAATCTTAATACCACGTTTTTCAAGTAAGTCAGTCATATTTAACGCTACAACAACTGGCACACCTGTTTCCATAAGTTGTGTTGTTAAATATAAGTTTCTTTCAATGTTAGTGGCATCTACTAAATCGATAATGACATCTGGATTTTCTTTTACTAAATAATCTCTACTTACAACTTCTTCTAGAGTGTAAGGAGATAAAGAATAAATACCTGGTAAGTCAGTAACAGTGATATCATCTTCGTGTTTACCTTTTAACTTACCTTCTTTCTTTTCTACAGTAACACCTGGCCAGTTCCCTACATATTGATTCGCACCTGTTAAGGCATTAAACATAGTAGTCTTACCACAGTTAGGGTTACCTGCTAAAGCAATCGTTAATTTCATATGATTCCCCTTCTATTTCTTTTCTACAGTGACACATTGTGCATCATTCTTTCTTACTGATAATTCATATCCTCTAACAGTAATTTCTACTGGATCACCTAATGGTGCTACTTTACGGATATAAAGTTCAGTATTCTTAGTGATACCCATGTCCATAATTCTTCTTTTATAAGCACCATCCCCTTCAATCTTCTTTACGATTACAGTGCTTCCTACTTCTGCTTCATTTAAAGTCATCTTTATTTCACCCCTCTTTTTTAAACAATAATATGTTTAGCCATATCTTTATCTACTGCAATTCTAGAATCTTTTACTTCTAGGATTAATCCACTTCCCATAGATGAAACAATCGTTACTTCACTTCCTGGTACGAATCCTAAAGATTCTAAAAAGTTATGTACATCTTGTTTCCCACTGATTCTAGTAATTGTATAAGTTTCTCCGTTATTTCCCATTAAGATTGGCATATTAGTTATCCTTTCCGTTAGTCCTTGCTAACTCGTATCTAAAAAATATAATTAGCAATTGCTAACTAACTATAATATAAACTTCTATTATTGAGTTGTCAACTGCTAACTACTATAAAAATAATTTTTTTGTATATTAAAAGTTGGTTAGTAATTTAACTAACCAACTTCATCTTATTGATATTACATTTTAGAAAATTGATCTTTTCCTACACCACATAATTCGCATTCGAAATCATCTGGTAAATCTTCAAATGCAACGTTATCGTTTTCTTCAGGATCATAGATCCATCCACAAATATCACATACATATTTATCCATGCTTATTTCCTCCTATTATTGTATTTTTTCAAAATCTGCGACACCATGTTTACATAATGGGCAGATATAATCATCTGGTAATACTTCTTCTTCGTAAATAAATCCACATACTTTACATACCCAACCTTTTTTACCTTCTGTTTCAGGTTTAGGTTTTACATTTTCTTGATAGTATGTATAAGTCATTGTAGGTTTAGAAGAAGTTACTCTTGATTCAGTAACTGAACAGATAAACATACCATGGCTATCTAAATCTACATAATCTTCAACCTTTAATGACATAAATGAGTTGATATAGTGTGGTAAAAATACTAATCCATTATCACTTCTTAAAGGATTACATCCTTCAAACTTATCTACATTTCTTCCGCTTTGGAATCCAAATTTTTCAAATACACTGAATGGTGCTTCTGTAGATAAACAGTTTACATTCATAATCCCTGTTTGTTTAATCACATGATGAGAATAGTTTGCCTTGTTGATACATACAGCTACCTTATTTGGTGAATCTGATACTTGTGTTACAGTATTCACAATTAAACCATTATCTTTTTTACCATCATTACTTGTGACAACGTATAAACCATAACCAATATTATATAATGCAGTTAAATCATTTTTGTTAGCTGTATCATCTTTTTGTGCTAAATAATCTTGGCATAATTCTTCAGCCAATGCATTAATTTGAGCAGTAGATGTTTCGTTTAATGCAGAAGTAATTGTGACATTATTGTTAGCCCATGTAATGTTCTTACATTTTTCTAACATAGATTTCATGATTTTATTCGCAAGTGGTGCCCAACTTCCATTTTCAATTAATGCGATTGTTTTATTTTGGAAATTACGTTCAGTTAAATGATTGATGAATTCTCTCATAAATGGGAAGATTTCTGCATTGTATGTTGTAGTGGCTAATACGATTCTTCCGTATCTAAATGCATCTTCAACACATTCTGCCATATCTTCTCTGGCTAAGTCATTAACGACAACCTTAGGACAACCATTCTTCTTTAATTGTTCAGCTAATAATTCTACTGCTTTTTTAGTGTTACCATATACTGAAGTATAGGCAATCATAATTCCTTCAGATTCAGTTTTATATCCTGACCATTTATCATATAAATCTAAATAATATCCTAGATTTTCTTTTAATATTGGTCCATGTAATGGACAAATTGTTTGAATATCTAAAGTAGATGCTTTCTTTAATAAGTTTTGTACTTGAGCACCATACTTACCTACAATACCAATATAGTATCTTCTAGCTTCACATGCCCAGTCTTCTTCTACATCTAGCGCACCAAATTTACCAAAACCATCCGCACTAAATAATACTTTATCTTTATCATCATAAGTTACCATTACTTCTGGCCAATGTACCATTGGTGCAGCTACAAAATGTAATGTATGTGATCCTAATTCTAAAGTATCTCCTTCTTTAATGACAATTTGTTTATCACTAAAATCAGTTCCAAAGAAGTTTTTCATCATCACAAATGCTTTCGCACTTGAAACGATCTTAGCTTCTGGATATACTTCTGTGAATTTTAAAATATTTGCGCTATGATCTGGTTCCATATGTTGTACAACTAAATAGTCTGGTTTTTTACCAGCTAAAGCATTTTGTAAATTATCTAACCATTCATGTGTAAAATTCTTATCCACTGTGTCCATGACAACAATTTTCTTATCTTTGATTACATATGAGTTATATGCCATCCCATTAGGAACATCATATTGACCTTCAAATAAATCAACTTGATGATCATTAACACCTATATAAATAATATCTTCTGTTACTTTCATACAATATCACTCCTTTTTGATTTTCTAAATTATAACATACTATATGAATACTCACTTATAATATGCACCTAAAAATGAAAAGAAAGTTGGAAGAATCCAACTTTCTTATATTTTTATCCTTTTACAACGATATTAACAATCTTACCAGGTACTACAATCACTTTAGCGATTTCTTTACCTTCAGTAAATTTCTTAACATTTTCTTGAGCTAATGCTTTAGCTTCAACAGATGCTTTATCTTCATCTTTTTCTATTTCAATCTTAGCTCTTACTTTACCATTGACTTGTACTGCGATTTCTACTGTGTTTAGTACAAGTTTACTTTCATCGTAAGTTGGCCATGATTCATAGGCGATTGTATCATTATGTCCTGTTAATGACCACATTTCTTCGCAAATATGTGGTGCAACTGGAGATAATAATTTAATAAAATTATAAGCATATTCTTTATAAATTGATTTAGCTTTATATGCTTCATTAATGAAAATCATCATTTGAGAGATTGCTGTATTAAATCCTAAAGATTCATAATCTTCAGTTACTTTCTTTACAGTTGCATTATAAACATAATCAAGTGAACCGTCATTTTCATCCACTAACTTATCAGATTCAATTAATAATCTATAAACTCTCTCTAACCATTTTCTTGAACCTTCTACACCACTAGATGACCAAGGTTTACTTGCTTCTAGAGGCCCCATGAACATTTCATATAATCTTAATGTATCTGCACCATATTGTTTTACAATATCGCTAGGATTAACGACATATTTAGGGAATCTTTTACCCATCTTAATCCCATTTTCACCTAAAATCATACCTTGATGTACTAATTTTTTAAATGGTTCTTTGACTGGTGAAATACCTTTATCATAAAGATAATTATTCCAAATTCTAGAATACATCAAATGTCCTACTGCATGTTCTGGTCCACCTACATATAAATCTACTGGCATCCAA
>R03__coassemble_217_pt1 | contig 36423 bp, 27 predicted proteins | sample R03__metabat2_low_PE_061 | metagenome-assembled genome bin R03 | reverse complement strand
GATCATACTTATGTTATAGTGTATAAGGTAACAGTGAATCATCCTACAAATAGTATTAAATCAAACACAAAGAAACTATTTAAAATAAAGAATGCCTCATTAACTGTACAAACATATTTCAAAATCTATTATCATTTCTATGAAACACAAGACTTTAATCAAGTCATTGATTATATGAATTCTTTACAAGATGAATTAGAAATCAATCAAGAATGTTCCAACATTAACTGGGAGTAATATGACATTAGAAGAAGAATACTTTAAAAAATATATACCTGACTATTCAAAACTAACCTCTTATGGATTTAAACAAATTAATGATGCATATATATACGAAGAAACAATCTTAGAAGATGAACTAAAGTGCATTATCACTATATCTTCTTTTCATGTATCAGGAAAAGTCATTGATGCATTTGATAGTAGTGAATATACCAACTTTAGAATACATAGACAATTAGGGGAATATGCATCCAGTGTTAAAGAAGCGTATCTTTTGATACTAGAAGATATTAGAAATAATTGTTTTAAAAAACAATTATTTCAATCATCTCAAGCAATCCGCCTTAATGACTACATTACTTCTAAATTTAACGCTTTGCCAGAAGTGTTTGATAAAGATGTGATTTGCTATAGAAATATAGATCATAAATGGTTTGCACTGATTATGAATGTAGAAAAAAGGAAACTTGTAGGAGATAGTAATGATACTGTTGATATCATTAACTTAAAAACAGACGAAGCAACAGAATCATTACTTAAACAAGTAGGAATCTATACATGTTATCATATGTCTAAAACAAAATGGATCTCCATCATACTAGATGATACTTTAAAGGATAGTATCATAGAAAAGTTAATTAACTTTTCCTATTTGAATACACATCCTACACCTAAATCAAAAGGAGAATGGATTGTACCAATATGGCCAGATAAAAACTATATCGATGAAACATTTATAAAAGAAGATAGTATATTATCTAAACAATCTGCTAAGATACAAATAGGGGATATATGTTATTTATATCTATCTAAACCCTATTCAAGTATTTGTTATAAAACAAGAGTGATAGAAAACAATATCCCATATAATCATGGTAACTCTTCTACAAAGTATCTCATGTTACTAGAGTTAATAGAAAGTTATAATGAAAAAGAATATACATTAGAGTTATTAAAGAATTATGGTGTTAAAACTGTAAGAAGTGCACGCTTTATACCAAGTGAACTAAGTAAATATATTAATGGAGAATAGAATGAATTCATATCCTAATATTATTATTTCTTATAAAGGTGAAACCTTTATAAGAAATGGTCAAAATAAAATGTATGCCAACAACCTAGAATCCTATGATACAAATATTAACGATGGTGACATCGTTAATATTATGACACAAGACAAAGAGTATCTTGCGACAGGATTCTTTAATAGTCATAGTCATATTGCGGTAAGAATATTGACAAGAGATTTCCATCAAGAAATTGATCTATCATTCTTTAAACAAAGACTACTAGATGCCTACAATTATAGAAAGACTGTAATGAGTGATAACTTAGATAATTGTAGACTTGTATTTGGGGATGCAGATGGTATGCCAGGGTTAGTCATAGATCGATATAATGATATTCTAGTCTCTCAAATTTCTATTCTAGGCTTAGAGTCAATCAAAGATGATATTTATAAACTCATGTTAGAAATCTTAAAAGAAGATCATCAGGATATATCAAGAGTCTATGAAAGAAATGATGTCGTGATACGTAAAAAAGAAGGCCTATCATTATATAAAGGTTGGGCAGTAGGAAATGGTGATACAACGACTATCATCAAAGAAAATAACCTGTTACTTCAAGTAGATATAGAAAACGGACAAAAAACAGGTTATTTCCTAGATCAAAAGAATAATCGATTACTTGTAAGAAATATTGCAAAAGATAAAAAGGTATTGGATTGTTTTACACATACGGGTGGTTTCGCATTAAATGCTGCAATGGGTCATGCAGAAAAAGTAGTAGGGGTTGATGTAAGCGAAACAGCCTTATCACAAGCAAGACATAATGCAAAATTAAACAACCTAGACAATGTAGAATTTGTGCAAGCAGATGTCTTTGATTATTTAGAGACATTAAAGAAAGGACAATATGATTTAATCATATTAGATCCACCTGCTTTCACAAAATCTAGATCAACCGTTAATAAAGCCTATAACGGTTATAAACGTATTAACTATTTAGCACTTAAAGCATTAAAGAGCGGTAGCTATTTAATTACATGCACATGTTCTAGATATATGGAGATTGATACATTTGAAGATATGTTAAAAGAGGCAAGTAAAGAAGCTAATGTCTCTTTAAAACAAATCTCAGTATCCTTACAATCTCCAGATCATCCAACATTAGAAGAAGATACATCAACTACTTATTTAAAATTCTACATGTTTCAGGTTATTAGGAGCTAATGATGAAAGAATATCAATCTAAGTTCTTTAATGAACTTACGACAACAGAATTATATGAAATCATGAAAGTAAGATCACAAGTATTTCATCTCGAACAAAACATTCATTATTTAGATCATGATGATGTAGATTACGATGCACTTCATTGCTTTATAAAAGAAGATGATCATATCATTGCATACTTAAGAGCTTACTATACAATAGATGAAGTAAAGATTGGTAGAGTCTTGACTGTTAAAAGAGGACAAGGCTTAGGCAAAGAATTAATGATTAAAAGTATAGAAAGCATCAAAGAAAAGATGCATACTAATATTATAAAGTTAGATGCTCAAAAACATGCAGAAGGTTTTTATACAAAATTAGGTTTTATAACTACTTCAGAGATATACTTAGAAGAGGGCATAGAACACGTAGATATGGAGTTAAAGATTCATGGATAGAAAAGAAAAAATCATACAATTATTAAATGCAAGTGAACCTGTTAGTGCGAGTACTTTAGCAAAACAGTTATCTGTTTCTAGACAAATCATTGTAGGGGATGTGGCACTTCTTAGAGCAAGTGGTACCCCAATCATCTCTACCCCTAGAGGATACTTGTTAGAAGGAAAAACAAACAGTAAACTCTATAAAGTTGCAGTAAATCATACCGATAGTCAAATGCAAGATGAACTCTATACAATTGTAGATCTAGGTGGAAGAATCATAGATGTCATTGTAGAACATCCCATCTATGGAGAACTTACAGGTCAACTACAAATCAAATCAAGATATGATGTTGATTGTTTTGTAGAAGAAGTCAAGAAATCTAAAAGTAATCCATTATCCATTCTTACTGGTGGATTACATTTACATACAATAGAATGTGATGACAAAGCAATCTATGAAAGAATTATTCAAGCATTAAAAGACAAAGGATACCTATACATGTAGTATAGGTATTTTTTTGTGCATTAATTTATTCTTTTTATTGCGGGGGGGAACAAACATGTTATATTTTTAACATATGTAGTAATAAAAAATATAAAGAAAGGAAATAATAAAAAAATAAAAAAAGTATTAAATAAAATTTCAACAATACTAATATCATTTATGATGGTATTAAGCTTGTTTAGTAATGCTGTAACAGTATATGCAGAAGAGAATACTAAATCAGCATTGTTGGAATCAGTATCATTTGTGGATAACAATGATGTTGTTATACCAACAGATGAGACAACTCAAACAATACAAGTGAAATTAACTTTTAAAGAAGCTGTTACACTTAATAGTGCATATGTAGAAATAAGAGCAATAGGAGTAGAATCAATTACTGGCAATTTATTTAGTATGTCAGAAGATTCAAAAGTTGCAACAGTTTCTGTTAATGTAAATTCATCTTCTCAAGGTGGAGATTACATTATATCTTGTGTTAGTTTCTCTGTAACAGGAGGTAATTCTTATTGCTATCAATCCCAAAACAATAATGGTGCATACAGTTATTATCAAGATAATAATGTAAGCACATTACATGATGGTGATTATAGTCAAGAATCACAATCTTATGTCGATAATGGTATTACATGTAATATGGGAGAATATAATACTAAGAAAATCGTGGATTCAAACGATGTATTAGATACTCTTACAGTGTATGAAGTACCAGTACGTAAAAATGGTCAGACTCAAAATGTAAATCTTACATTAGCAATTAATGAACACGCTAAAACCATTAGTAGTGTATCTGTCACTTTTGCGATTAATGTTAATGGTGGTTTAGAAACACATACTAATAATTTTAATTTAGGTGATTCAATAAAAGTAGAAAACAATCAATTAGTATTACCTTTATCAATTGAAAATTCATATGCAGCAGGTCGATACTTTATTCAAAAAATAGTAGTTACACTTACTGATAATACAGTGCTTACTTATGGCAGTGATAATATATGGAGCTATGGTGGAGCACAAAATGAAACTAAATACTTAAATTGTAATAACAGTAATTATTATTGTAATAACAGTAATTATTATTGTTATGTAAAAGATAATGGTTATATCTATGTGACTGAAGGTACATCGTATTGTCCATATATCACAAATGTCACATTTGGAGAAAATGGTTCACTTACAATAGATAAAGGAACAAGCTTTAGTGTTGTGTTTGAAATAGCACAAGTAGATACAAGTGAAAACCATAGTATAAGTTATGTGAACGTTAACTTAAGCGGAGATAACAATAGCAATTTAATTACCAATTCTTTCACTCAAGATGGAAATAAAATAACAGTAACATTTAATACTGATAGTAATACAGTATCTGGAACTTATAAGTTATCATATGTTAATTTATGCTCTAATAATTTAAGCAGATCATATCAATGTTATAGTGGATATAATTCAAAAACTGAAAATGATGAAACATCATACTATATCTATGATAATGATTATTATAATAAAACAACAATTACTGGTGAGGGTACAGTTACAATTAATAAAGATTCACAATATGGAGATACTGCTCCTATAGCTAAATCAGTTCAATTATTAACAACAACTGCTAACCCGGGTGAAACCGCAACAATTAAATTAATAATTCAAAAAGGTGCGCCTATTTATTCAGTAAATGTTTTTTTCCAAGCACCTGAAGTAAATAATAATGTTTCCATTAATGCTAACTATACCTCAAGCATTTCAAACGGAGGAAGCATTGAAGATGATCCTAGTGATTCCACTCAACAAATAATAACATTAAAAGCTAATATACCAGAGAATGCTTATGGCACTTGGTATATAAGTAATGTTAATTTAATGGATATTAATGGAAACTATATTTATTATAATTGGCTAGGTGGAAATGATGATCACTATTATAAAGTAGTTGCTTCTACACAAGATGAATCAGATAAATATTATTTACAAAGTTATAATAGTACTGGAACAAAATTGTTAGAAGTAATCAATGGTGAAGATACCAAGTTAGAATTGGGTAGCGCTACTGCATATACTACTGAAACTTCAACTGATGATATTGTATCAGCAATTAACTCTTTAGATGAAAATGGAACATTAAGAGTTAAATTAACTGGGGAAAAGATTGCAAAAAAAGAAATCTTTACAGCACTATCGTTAGATACTAATAAATCTAAATCAGTTGAGTTCTATACAACAAGTACAACTTCATCTGCTTATACATATAAATTTACTGGTACTAACATTGATAGTACTAAGATAAAAGATATTAATCTTGGTACCAATATAGAATCATCTATGACTACTGGGTATAACACAGTGGTAAATGTTTCATCTAATACAGGTAGTAACGTTGAACTTCCAGGAAAGGCTAAATTAACAGTACAAAGCTATTATTTCTATGGCTATGATTTTAGTACTATTTATATCTATGACACATCTGATGGTTCATATGTTGCATTAGAGGATGCAAATGCCTCAATAACAACAGCTAATTATTCAGGTTATTGTTCATTTGATATTACATCATTAAATAAGTATACAATCACAAATGCATATAAATCAGGAATTAATTATTCGATTAATTATGGAAATTATCAAGGTAATGGTAGTGTTTATAAATTTGCGAATATTGGTGCAAGTGTTACATTCTCATCACCTAGTTTCAATATTACTAGAAATGATGGCAATAATGATGAATATGTTGCATCTAGCACTTCTGAAGGTGTTACATATGTATGGTCTACCATTATAAATGGAACAAATACTAAATTAGGTACAAGTTCTTCATATACAATAAGCAGTGTAACAAGTAGTGACATTGGAAAGATTTATGTTTGTAGTATATTCTATAAAAATCAATGTATTCAAGCATTGTATTACTATCTATATCAAGATGTAGATGATTCTGATGCAATTGAGCTTACTAGTAATACAAATAATTTACAAATTGTGGATGAAAATACTTCTTTCACTAGTAATGATGGTCAATATTATAAAGTATTTAAGTTAAAATCAGATGCCTATAACAACTATCAATTATCAGAAAATCATAGTGATAATCAAGGAATGTTTACTATAACTCTTATTGATGCTAATAGTAATTCACATTATGGAAATAATAATGTGTATACATTAGAGGGTGATACTACTTATTATTTAATGGTTTCAGGATATCCTAGCAACAATACTTCATTTGGCGGTGACTTATACATAAGCTATACAACTCAAAGTAGTGGTGATTATAACTATTACGATGATGATGAGTATTGGAACAATAAGCATGCTGATAATGTTTATGATAATACTTTAGGGGCATATGTCTCATACGAATTATGTGCAAAATACACTTCATACTATTTCAATGCTTCAACAAATAATAGAGTATTTGTGAAAGATGAAAATGACGACGATGTAGCATATTATAAAATTTATTTAATAAAATCATGGTCTACAGGTACATGGGAAGATAACAATTATCAATCCCATGTAGTAACAATTGATTGCTCAGATGACGATTTGAAAATAGACGATGATTTAAACGTCAACTATGTTGATAATGCTTTAGGCTTGGATTTATCACTAAACATATATAGCGAATTAGAAGAGTATAATGTAGAATCCTTTGAAACAATAACTTCATTAAAAGACGCAGGTGAAGTAATCGATTTAACTTATATGAGTGAAGAATCACCAAGTATACGATTAGATTCGTCTAAAGAAACAAATAAAATTTATTTATCTGACGTATTAAACTTCTACAATTCTAGAAAAGAATATAGTTTACAATGGAATGATGAAGGTGAATACATAGAAGATCCTGATAATTATGAAGACGGATATGGAGATGATGTTGATCTTACTATTAAGTCATTAAGTGAAGATTTCTTTGCTGCAAGAAAATATACTAGTGATGGTAGCTACTATCATAATTATGGTGCATATAATGAATATGTATATGTTGATGGATATATTTTAACTCCGGGCACTTGCATTGTAAAATATATGCAAGTTAATACTGAAGATGAAGATAATCCTACTGTATTAAAGTCATATAATGTAACAATTGTAGATAATACTAGTGAAATGTTTGATACTGATCATACAGTTAACTATACAGTAGAAAAAGGTACTGCAATTGATGTATCTGAATTATTAAATGATGTCACATCTGATGATGACTATGATATAGATATTACATTCTTTGCAAACAATAAAGGTATAAGTCAGAAATACATTGACAATAATGTATATTCTGAAGATTCAAGTGGAGAAAATTATAGTATACGAAACTATAATATATACTTATCAGGTGATGAAGTGGGTACATATACAGTTTATATGTACTACTATGCGGATGTAGCAGGTAACGATGGAAATACCTATGCTGAACCACAATTAAAGAAAATCAACGTTACAGTTACAGAAGCTCAGTCACATAACTATACGAGTGAAACTATTTTGAAGGCAACTTGTGTTGATACCGGTATTGAAAAATTAACATGCAGTGATTGTAATCAAGAAGTTTATCGTATTTTACCAAGTAATCCCGAAGCACATAGTGAAGAATACGAAGTGCACAATCAAACATATAATGTCACTTGTGGACAAGAAGCCTATACTGGTGATTCTTATTGTAACTATTGTCATCAATTGATTCAACAAGGACATACTTATACTGTAGAACATGAATGGTATTTCACTCCATCTTTTTATGAATATAGTGGTGGTTATAATGCATCCTTAAATATTTATTGTAGCAATGGATGTCAAACAAATCATAATGTTCAAATTAATAGTTCTTCAGATGGGTCAAATGGTACTGTAGAACTAGTTGATCAACAATATGCATCATGTAATGTTACAGGATACAAAAAATATAAGATCACATTTAACCTAAATGAATCATGGGGACTTGGAAGTACATATGTATATGAATATGAGAATAGAACTGCTGCATATAAACATAATTATGCTTCTTATACTACATCTTCTGAAGCTACATGTGATGATCCTGCAAAAGAAGTAAGTACATGTAGTTATTGTAGTAATAAAGATATAAGAACTAAATCCGGTTCTACTGCATTAGGACATACATGGGTTAAAGTTGAAAATGAAGACAATAAATATAAATGTTCTGGATGTGATAAAACAATTATCAAAGGTGATGTAGATGTTAATCATATTACAATCACTGGAGAATCAAATGTATATGTAGGTGATACATTAACATTATCTGCACATACATATTCTGCAGATAATACTGTTCTAGAAGATACAGTTGTATGGAAAACTTCTGATAAAGAAGTGGCTACTATTGATAATGAGGGTAAGATTACTCCTATTACATCAGGTACAGTTGTTATTACTGCAACAAGCTATAATGGTAAAACTTCTACTAAAAAGATTGAAGTAAAAGAACATACAACAAATATTTCTGTTAATGCAGACTTTACTTTAGATCTTGGCGGATCAAAGAAATTAAGTACAGTTCTTACACCTTCAACATCTACAGATGAAATAACTTATACTTCATCTAATAGTAGTGTTGCAAGTGTAACAAGTAAAGGCGTTGTATTAGCTAAATCAGCTGGTACAGCTACTATTACAGCAACAAGCAATGGTAAAACAGCAAGTTGTACTGTAACAGTAAATGCGAGTGCATTTACATTAGATAAAACAACTTACGTGTTAACACCTGGGGAAGAAGCTGTTATTTATGAAAAAGATGCTAATGATACTTCGTATTACTGGGCATATTCAAACAATGTAAATATTGCTACTGTTGATAGAAGCACTATGACGGTAACTGCACAAGACTTAAAAGGTAAAACAACAGTTTCACTTTATAGTAGTGCTAAAAATGCAACAGCGTATATTACAATCTATGTTGTAGATGCTGCAGAAGATAATGTAGTTAATACAACAATTGATAACGATAAGTTTAGTAGTGTATCTGGTATATCAGGTGTATCTACAAATAATGAAACAATATCAGTTGTACAAAATACTGTTGATAAAATAGTTAAAGAAATTATTGAATCATCTTATTCAAATAGTGTTTCTGATTTAACATCAGAGAATATTCAATCAGTAATTGATAATGGTGATTCTATCGAAACAAACTTCAATGTAGATCCAGTTGATGCATCTGATGTAGATGAATCAGTATTGAGTGATATACAAAATGCATCTAGTGATGATGTTCAATTATTAGATATCAGTTTATCATTAACTGATGGAGATAATGATCTAGGTAATATTGAAGAATTAGATAATCCAATCACTGTAACAATAGATTTAGGTGAAGAATACGATGCAAATGCTGATTATCATATTATAAGAGATCACAATGGCGTTGTTACTGATATTACAGCCACAAAAGATGATGCAACAAATTCAATTTCATTTGAAACTAATCAATTCTCAGTATACGGATTATATGCAGAAGGTGCATGTGATCATACATACAATGATGGTGTTGTAACAAAACAACCAACATGTACAGAAACAGGTGTAAAAACTTATACATGTACAAAATGTGGTAATACTTATACAGAAGACATAGATAAAGTAGCTCATACTTTAACACAACATGCAGCAGTAGAGCCTACATGTACAACTGCTGGTAAAACTGAAGGAAAACATTGTTCAGTATGTAATGCAGTCATCACTGCACAAACAATAGTACCTGCTAAAGGACATACATATACAACATCTCATGATGACACTAAGAAGTGTACAGTTTATACATGTAGTACTTGTAGTCATAGTTATAGTGTAGATGATCCAAAAGAAGAAGAAAAAGTTACTTCTTCTCAAGTATCTACTATTAATACAGATACAGCTAAATCAGATACTGATAAAACAAACCTAGAAACAATCAAATCAGCAGTAACATCAGATAATACAATCGAAGTAACTACTGAAAAGAAAGTTGAAGAAGTACCTGCTGATAAGATTGAAAATGATACTACTAAAGCTACAGAAGTAATTGCTATTAAAGAAAAACTAGGTGTAACTGATAATAGTACATCACAAGTTGTTAAATACATTGACTTATCTGTTGTTGTATCAGCTAACGTCAATAATAATAATAAAGTAGAAGCTAGCTTAGCTGAAACACCTAATAAGATTTCATTTACCATTGATGCTCCTAAGCAAACATTAGAAGATGGTAAAACTTATGTAGTAGTAAGATATCATAATGGTGTAGCTGAAATATTAAGTAGTACATTTAAAAATGGTAAGATTACATTTGAAACTGATAAGTTCTCTACTTATGCAATTGTAGAACATACACATAGTTATACTTCAAGTGTTACTAAAGCTGCGCAAGTAGGAGTTAAAGGTGTTAAAACATATACATGTGTATGTGGTGATTCTTATACAGAAGATATTGCTGCATTAACAGCACCAACAACTTCTACACCAGTAGTAACTACAGTGAATGCACATACACATGCTGTTAATAGTAGTAAAGTTACTACAAAAGCAACATTAACGACTACAGGTGTTAAAACTAACTATTGTAGTTGTGGTGAAGTAGTAAGTACTGAGAAAGTTGCTAAACTTACAAAAGGTACAATGTATAAAGGTAATACAATGACATTAAAGTCTGGTGTTACTAGTGGTAAGATTACTTGGACATCTTCTAAGAAGAGTGTTGCGACTATCAATAAGAATGGTAAGATCACAGCTAAGAAAGCAGGAACGACTAAAATTACTTTAAAAGTAAATGGTAAGAAAGTAGCTACATATAAATTAACTGTTAAGAATAAGACATTAAAATTAAATGTTTCTAAAGTAACACTAAATAGAAATAATTATAAAACATATACGATAACAGCTAAAACTTCTCCAAGTGCTAAAGTAACCTATACTTCATTAAATAAGAAGGTTGCTACTGTAAATGCTAATGGAAAGATTACTGCTAAGAAAAAAGGAACAGTTAAGATCAAAGTAAAAGCTAACGGAATTACTAAATACGTAAAAGTAACTGTTAAGTAACAAATCAAGAAGATTCATATCTCAAATATGAATCTTCTTTTAATATTACATTCATTTTTTATTGACATTAATACATATCTTATTATAATTGCATTGATATGTGTCATGACACCTATCAATGTGAGAGTAGGGGGATAAGATATGAATTCACATAAACGTATTTATAAATTAACACTTTCAGCATTATTGATTGCAGTTGCTATATTAATTCCAATGGTTTCTCCAATTAAGATTATTGTAGGACCTATGAGTTATACATTAGCATCACATGTCGCAATTATGATTGCTATGTTTATTTCACCAGTCATTGGTGTAGCAGTTAACTTAGGTGCTACTCTAGGATTTTTACTAGCTGGATTTCCATTAGTAGTCGTACTTAGAGCATTCTCTCAAGTAGTATGGGCATTCTTAGGTGGGTACTATTTAGTAAAACATCCAGATACTCTAAAAGACCTAAAGAAAATGATTATCTTTAACTTAGGGATTGCGGTGATTCATGGTGTATTGGAAATGTTAGTAGTTATACCATTCTATTATGGTGCAGGTATGAGTATGAGTACATTATGTACTATGTTATTTGGATTTGTAGGATTAGGTACTATTATTCATTCAACAGTAGACTTTATTATTGCGTTAATAGTCATGAAAGCATCACTTAACTTAAAGAGTGTCAAAGAAATATCTACAGTTAAGGAAGTCTTATAAAAGGGATTGATTAAATCAATCCCTTTTCTTCTAATTCTTTCAAACAAAAATAAACCCCATTTGCATTATTATTTTTTGTAATATAATTAGCTCTCTCTTTAACACCATCAACTGCATTTTCCATCGCAACACCAAGTCCTGCCCATTCAATCATAGAAAGATCATTATATCCATCACCAAAGGCAATTGTTTCTTCTTGTTTAATACCAATGATCTCACATAAAGATGCAAGAGATTTTGCTTTATCAATACCTTTAGCCATACATTCAATAAAGTATGGATCACTTCTATAAATACTTAATTGATCTTCATAAGGTTTCTTAAATTCATCAATGATTTCAGCCACATAACTAGGTTCTCCAGTAATTAATACTTTATTAACATTGAAATCAACATCTTTTTTAAAATCATGAGAATGTATGATAGGCATCTTAGTTGTAAATGATTCTTTTTGAATCCAATGATCCCCAACATCCTCTGTAATAATATGATTGATCGTATAAGTTAATGGAGATAAACCAAAGTATTTCGCTCTATCATACATCTCATGAGCAACACTAGGTTCTAATACTTCTTCATAGACTACTTTAGTTGTCGCATAGTCCATAATTCTCGCACCATTAAATGAAAGAATATAACCACCATTTGAATCAAAATCTAATTCATGTGCTTCTTTCATAATACCAGCTGTAGGTCTACCTGATGCAAGTACAATCTTTACACCTTTTTTAGCTAGTTTTACTAACATCTCTTTTGTTTCTGGAAGGATGTCTTTATTATCGTTTGTAAGTGTTCCATCCAAATCTAATGCAATTAATTTATACATATTCATGTCCTCTTTTCTTATAACACATTATATCAAATATCCTATAATAAAAAAAGAACTCCCGTAGGAGTTCTTTAGTGAGAATTGTTATTATTTTAACATTGTAGCGATAACATCAGCGAATCCGTAATCATTACCTTCGTTGAAGTTACGAGCATTTTCCATAGTAACAACTGCGATAGCTTGTAAAGCTTCTCTTGTGAAGAATGCTTGGTGAGAAGTTAATACTAAGTTAGGGAACATTAATAATCTAGCAGTAATATCGTTAGTTAATGCTTCATCACTTCTATCAGTATAAACGTTAGAATCTTCACCTTCATATACGTCTAATGCTACTGCATGGAATTTACCAGCTTTTAAGCAATCAATTAATGCTTCAGGATCAATTAATGGTCCTCTAGCAGTATTAACGATCATAGCTGTATCTTTCATCATTCCTAATGCTTCTTTATCTAATAAGTGATAAGTACCACCTTCACCCATAATTAATGGTGCATGTAATGATACTAAGTCAGCTTTTTGAAGTAATTCTTCTTTAGTAACATAAGTTAATAAACCTTCATCAACTAATGCTTGGTTAGGATAAGCATCCCAAGCAATAACTGTCATACCATAACCTTTACAGATTCTAGCCATACATTGACCAATTTTACCAGTACCCATGATACCAGCTACTTTATTATGTAAGTCTAATCCAAGTAATCCAGATAATGCGAAGTTATTATCTTTAACTTTAGCACTTGCTTTATGTAATCTTCTGTTAGCTTCTTGTAAGATAGCCATTGCATGTTCAGCAACTGCATATGGTGAATATGCAGGTACACGTAATACATCAATACCATATTGTTTACATCTAGCTAAGTCAACATTGTTGAAACCAGCACAACGTAATAATACTAATCTAACACCACATTCATGTAAGATATCTACTACATCTGCACCACATTCATCATTAACGAAGATACATACAGCATCATATCCTTTAGCTAATTCAGCAGTTTCAAGAGTTAATCTAACATTGAAATAATGGATATGTGAGTTATAAGTACCTTGACCTTTATCTTTAGTTAATTGACTAAAGAAAGTTCTGTCATAATCTTTTGTTCCAAAGAATGCAATTTTTAATTCTTTAACAGGTTTCTTTTCTTCAAATTCACCTTTTAATAAAGCATCAATTGCTTCAATAGCAGCTACTTCATCATCACCTTCAGCAGTAACTTTTAAAGTATCTCCTTGTTTAGCACCTAAAGCTAAGATTTGAAGAACGTTCGCACCATCAGCACTGCGTCCGTTACATTCAATAGTAACTTGTGCTTTGTAGTTGATACAACATTGTCCAAGTAATGCAGCAGGACGTGCATGGACACCTAGAGGGTTATTAACTACATAAGTTAATTCTTTCATTTTTATTTTCTCCTTTTTAAACATTATTAAATTATATGTTAATTATATCACGAATAAAATAAAGTGAATATAAAAAATTATCATATTAAAAAAATAATGCATTATAGCTTTATTTTAGGTATAATTTAGAGAGGAAAAGGGGAGATGAACATGTTAGTTGTTAATTTCGTTATGGGTTTACTTCCAATCATATGGTTAGTAATTGCCTTATGTGGTATGAAGTGGCCTGGATATAAAGCTGCTGCAGGCGCATTAATTATTGCAGTTGTTGAAGCAATTCTATACTTCAATATGTCTGTTATAGATGCTGCAACATCAGTATTAGAAGGATTTGCCTTTGCATTATGGCCAATCGTGATTGTTATAATCGCTGCAGTATTTACTTACAATCTATCACTTAGAACTGGTTCTATTGATATGATCAAAAAATTACTTACAAACGTTACTGCTGATAAGAGAATCTTAGTATTACTGATCGGTTGGTGCTTTGGTGGATTTATGGAAGGGATGGCAGGATTTGGAACTGCTGTTGCTATTCCAGCAAGTATGTTATGGGTACTTGGATTTGATCCAATTGATGCATGTTTAGTTTGCTTAATCGCAAATGCAACACCAACACCATTTGGTTCTATTGGTATTCCTACTGTCACACTTGCGACTAACTTAGGACTTACTAATACTATTATTTCATTTGCGACAGTTCTTGCTTTAGCTATCCTTATTATCATTACACCATTTATCATGGTAATGATTACTGGTAAAGGATTTAAAGCATTAAAAGGAATTGTGCCAGTAATCTTAATATCAGGACTTGCATTTTTAATTCCTGAAGCAATTGTTGCATACTTTGTTGGTGCAGAACTTGCAGTTGTTGCAGGAAGTGTATGTGCACTCGTTGCTACAATTGGCGCAAGTATGGCATTTACTTCACAAGATAAAATACCAGATGAATACAAGGTTGAAGTAAAGAAGGGTAGTCCTTTAAAGGTTGGTAAAACATTAAAAGCATTATCACCATTTATCTTAATATTCGTTGTATTATTACTTACAAGTAAACTTGTAGCACCTGTTAATACATTCTTAGCTCAATTTGCATCTAAGATAAAGATTTCTACTTATGAAGGTGCTTCACCAACATCCTTTACATGGATTAATACACCAGGTGTATTAATCATGTTATGTGCTATTGTTGGGGGATTTATTCAAGGTGCGAAAGTATCAGAAATGGTCGCAGTTTTTCTAGCTACACTAAAACAAATGGCCTACACAATTCTTACAATGTTATTTATCTTAGGTACTGCAAGAGTAATGCAATACTCAGGTATGATTTCTAAGGTTGCAGAGTTATTTAAAATATTCGGACCTATCTATCCATTTGTAGCACCAGTATTAGGCGCTCTTGGAACATTTGTTACAGGATCTGGTACTTCATCAAGTGCTTTATTTGGTGGTGTACAAGTTGCGACAGCTGAATCAATTGGCGCAAGTACTTATTGGATGGCAGCTGCTAACTCACTAGGTGTCGCAACTGGTAAAATGATGGCTCCTCAATCAATTGCGATTGGACTTGTTGCAGTAAGTGAAGATGGTAGAGATGGAGAATTATTAGGTAAGGTTGTTCCTTACGCTGCTGTATTTATTGTCTTAAGTGCATTTATTTGTTACTTTGGACAATATGTATGGGCTATATTTAATTTAGGATAATAAAAAGAGTTCGTAAGAACTCTTTTTTAGAAAGGAAATCAAATATGTATCATTGGGGAATTATAGGTACAGGAAATATCGCAAGAAGAATGATGACATCATTATCACATAGTACTCTAGGTAAAGTGGTTGCAGTGTCATCACTCACTCATCCTGAAGTACTAAAAGAAGAATTTCCAGAATTAAAAGTATATGATGATTACTATAAGTTATTAGAGGATGAATCGATTGATATTGTTTATATCTCTACTCAACACATTGATCATTATAAATGGGCTAAAGAAGCAATCTTGCATAAAAAGTCTGTCTTATGTGAAAAACCAATGTCCTTATCTTATAAAGATACAAAGGAAATAATAGAACTCTCTCATCAAAATAATATCTTTTTAATGGAAGCATTAAAGACACCCTTTGTGCCATTAATGGAAGATATTAAAAAGATATTAGAGAATAATGAAATAGGTTCTATTCAAAGAGTTGAAACATGCTTCTCATATGATATTCCTTATATTGAAGGAAAATATTTATTTGATGAAACTCAAGGAGGAATCCTATTTGATTGTGGTACATATACGATTGCATCTATTCTTTATTATTTAAAAAATAATTATAAAGATTTGAAAGTGAATACAATTAAAAACTACAATGTAGATGTACATGACAAAATAGAAGTAATCTATGATGATGCAATAGGCTATATGGAATTAGGTATGGATCAAAATATGCCTAAGGATTTAAAAATTGTAGGTGACAAAGGAACACTTACTGCAGATGTTTTCTATAGACCTACAAAGCTAGAAGTCAATACGAAAGAGAATTATTACACAATAGAAAAGCCCTATATTGTAGATGATTTCTTTGGTGAATTAGAAGAAGTTCATCATTGTTTAGAAAGCAAAGAAATAGAATCTAAAAAGATGAGTCATGCTTATAGCTTAAATATCGCTAAAATGATGGAAGAAATAAAAAACAAAATAAAGGAATAAAAGATATGGGAATAATTGGAAATATATTATGGCTGTTATTTGGTGGACTAATAACTGCGTGTATGTGGTTAGTTGCTGGTATAGCATGTTGTTGTAGTATTGTAGGGATTCCATTAGGCCTACAATGTTTTAAACTTGCAGGACTGAGTTTATGGCCAATGGGAAAAGAAATTATTTATCATAACACAACATTAAGCTTTATTGGCAATGTGATATGGGTATTACTTTGTGGACTTGCTTTATGTATTACCTATATAAGCTTTGGCATTATTTGGTGTTGTACAATCGTTGGCATGCCACTAGGAAAACAATGTTTTAAATTAGCACGATTATCACTCATGCCTTTTGGTGCAGAAATATATTAAAAGTAGGCATCCTACATACTAGGATGCCTACTTCTTTTAATCTAAATAAACAATCTTCTTTTTAACTTTCAAATAATAAATCGTACACAAGATAATCCCAAATACTGTTGCAGTAGGTGCAGCTAATCCTACAAGAGTAAGTGAAGCATTAGGTAAGATACTCGCAAAGTATGAGAAAGGTAAACGTACGATAAAGGATTGTGCTAATCCTTGTGCCATCACAAATACCGTATTGCCATGTCCATTAAAGTAACCCATATAACTAAATAATACACTTGTGACAACCGCTTCTATCGCAAACCCTCTTAAATATTCACTCGATCTAATAATAACACTTTGATCACTTGTAAAAACAGAAGAAACAAGTTCTGCTTTAAACATAATAAGTATAAAGACAAAGACACCAATAATAGCGCCAATCTTCATCCCAGTAAACATTGCTTTTTGAGCTCTTCTTTCTTTTTTAGCCCCAACATTTTGTCCTACAAAGCTAGACATTGATTGCATTAAAGATGAAGGAATCAACATGACAAAGGATTGTATCTTTTGAGCGACGCCATAACCACTTGAAGCATCTAACCCAATTCTATTAATGAAAGCACAAATAGCTAAAAATGATAATTGTGTTAAGAATTCTTGTAAGGCAATAGGGGCTCCTAATATTAAGAACTTTTTCACTTCCTTATTGAATCCAATATCTTTCACACTGAAAGTAAAAGGGAGTTCTTTCTTTCTTAAAATAAGTAAAGAAAGAATAACACTCACACCTTGTGCCGCAATGGTCGCAATAGCGGCCCCTGCAACATTCATCTTTAATCCTGCAACGAATACTAAATCTCCTACAATATTCACTACACATGCAATGGATACAAATATTAAAGGAGAAGTAGAATCCCCAAGTCCTCTAAAAATAGAAGAAAGAATATTGTAGGCAATCACAAAGATCATCCCACCACCACATATTCTTATATATAGTACAGTTAAATCAAATGCAGACTCGGGTGCTTGCATCAGTGATGCAAGTAGTGGCGCAGCCACTACCATAAATATACTAATGATAATCGCTAGAATACTAAAGAATGCCACAACGCCTCCTAGTACTTTTCCTATTTTATGATTATTCCCTTCACCAATATATCTAGAAATAAGTACTGTAATCCCCATCGCAAGTCCAGTTAAAGTAAACACAAACATATTAACGATGTTGCTACCGGTAGAAACACCACTCAGACCTTCTGTTGTTCCAAACTGTCCTACAATCAGTAAATCCACAGCCCCATACATTGCTTGAAGAAGCAGTGCACCTAATATTGGCAACATAAACCATAATAACTTCTTAGTAATATTTCCTGTTGTAAAATCATTTTTGTTATCCATATTTAATACCTCTAGTCTTCATTATTATATCAAAATAATCATGTAAGAAAAGATGATTTATTGATATAATAAACTCATGAAAGCAAGTACTAAAGATATTATACGTACAATTAAAAAAGAAAAGAAAAGATTCATCGCTATCTCTATTATAGTAGCACTAGGTGTTTCTATGACAACAGGGCTTAGAGCGTCATGTGAGGATTTAAGAAAGACTACAGATCAACTCTTCGATGAATCTAACCTTTATGATATATGTATTCAATCAACCCTTGGATTAGAAGATGAAGATATAAATACATTAAAAGAAGTAGAAAATGTAGATGAAGTAGAAGGATGTTATGAAGAAACCATTCATATAAAAGATGAGGATACAACCCATAGTGCCTCTTTAAAAACACTCACTTCTATTAATACACCTTATTTATTAGAAGGCACACTTCCTTCTTCTACAAATGAAGTAGTGATTTCATCTTATTGTGCTACTGATATGAATAAAGAATTGGGTGATGAAATCACCATCATTCAAGATGAAGAGAATATTAAAAGAGAAACATTTAAGATTGTAGGGATTGCATTAGATCCTACAGACATCAACGCAAAAGAAGGCGCAACCGCTTTTAGATCTTCTTCCACAAATGAATATACTTTCTATGTATTAAAAGACAATATTGATAGTGACTTATATACTTCTATATATATCACATTAAAAAATAGTAAAGAGATGAATTGTTTTAGCGATGATTATAAACAATATGTAGATGACACTTCTAACATCATCGCTAACACAATTAAAGAAGATAGACAAGATGCACGTACTGAATCAATTAAACAAACTGCTCTAGAAGAAATAGAGAAACAAGAAAACAAAGCGAATAAAAAATTAAATAACGCAAAAAAGAAACTAGACGATGCTAAAAAAGAATTAGACGAAGCTAAAGAAAAATTAGATCAAGCACAGATTACTTTAAACAAAAATAAACAAGCTTCTTTAGATACATTTAATAATTACTATGATCAAATATCAAATGGTCAAGATGAATTAAACGCAAAAGAAAAAGAACTCTTAACATCTAAAGAAACAATCAATAGTTCTATCGATGCATTAAATCAAAATCATACATTAGGTTATATCGATGATTTAACATATAACGCTACACTATCAGAATTAAATAAAAACTTAGAAAGTATTCAAACAGGACTTGATACCATTCAATCTAAAAAAGCTGAATTGAACTTTCAAAAAGAAATATTAGACTCTCAACTAGTATCCGCAAATAAACAACTAGAAGAGGCACAAGTTGAAATAGATACAGGATTAGAAGAATATAATAAAGGTCTAAAAGAATATAATGATGGCTTAAAGGAATATAATAAAAGTAAAAAAGAATCACTACAAAAAATAGAAGATGCAAAAGAAGAAGTAAACTCTATCGATGAAGCCACTTGGTATATCCAATCAAGAGTATCATTATCTTCGTATAATAATGTCGCTTCAGATACAGGTGCCATAGAATCATTAGGGGTTGTATTTAGTATCACATTTTTGATTGTGGCAGTACTTGTATGTTTGACAACGATCAATCGTATGATTGATGAAGATCGTGGGCTTGTAGGATGTTATCAAGCATTAGGTTACTATCTTCATGAAATACAATTAAAATATGTATTATATGCATTTATTGCTACATTGTTAGGGGCAATACTTGGAGATTTACTAGGCTTTATAGGCCTCCCGGCTATACTTAGAATCATCTTTACAACGATGTACCAATTACCTTATTTCAAATATGCATTTAATTATTTTTATGGTCTTGGTGCACCAGTATTATTTGTCTTAGCGATCTTGTTATCGGTATTCTTTACATGTCAAAAATCACTTGCTTTAACACCTGCTACACTTATGAGACCAAAGTCTCCTAAGAAAGGAAGTAGGGTATTACTGGAAAGAACACCACTTTGGTCTCATCTTTCATTTCTAAATAAAGTCACAATCCGTAACTTATTTAGATATAAGAAAAGATTGTTTATGACATTAATTGGGATTGCTTTATGTAATTCATTACTTGTATGTGGATTTGGGATTAAAGATTCAGTAGAAGGTTTACGTACAAAACAATATAACGATGTGACATTATATGATGCCATGTATGTATCCACATCAAGTAATCATAAAAAGTTAGGAAAATTACTAAAAGATACAAACTACATAGAATGTTATATCAGTAATGTTTCATTAAAATATGAAGACCATAATGAAAATGTTCAACTCTATGTATTAGATGCTGATGATGATTTATCATCCTACTTAGGATTAAAAGATATAGATACTCATAAAGAAGTATCACTAGATGAAGGCATTATTGTCACAAGAAATGCTTCAATAGTAGAAGAATTTAACTCACAAGATACAGTAAGTATTCAAGACTTAAGTTGTAGTCAATATGATTTTAAAGTCACACATATTGTAGAAAACTACTTAGGAAATAGTATCTTTATGAGCAAAGATACCTACAATAAAACATTTAAGAATTATGAATCTAACGGTTATTTAGTAAATAGTAGTGATACATCACTATTAAGTGATGTATCAAAAGAAGATATCGTATTAAGTAGTGTAATTAAACAAGATTTAATGGATTCATTTAAACAATCTTTTAAACTTATTAACTTAGTCGTGTATATTGTGATTGTATTTGCGGCATTGCTTGCTTTTGCGGTACTCTTTACCTTATCAACCACAAACATATCAGAAAGGGAAAGAGAACTTGCTACAATTAAAGTATTAGGTTTCTTTGACTCTGAAGTACATACTTATGTAAATAAAGAAACGATTATATTAACAGCTATTGGTATATTACTAGGTATTCCGTTTGGTTACTTGTTTACGAATTACTTAACTGGTGCATTAAAGATGCCTTCATTATACTTTGCGGTATCTATTCACTTAAGTAGTTATATTATCTCTTGTGCGATTGCACTCATCTTTGCGTTACTTGTAAATATCATGACCAATAAAACACTCAACCATATTGATATGGTAGAAGCATTAAAATCTATAGAATAGGAGAAATATATGGGCGTACTATTTCAATTCTTTGAATATGATATACACTTTAATGACCAATTATGGCGTATTATCCCATTTGAATTAGATCGCCTTTCTTCATATGGTATTACTGCAGTATGGTTACCACCTGCTTATAAAGGAAGTAGCGGTAGAATGGACGTTGGTTATGGTCCATATGACTTATATGATTTAGGAGAATTTGATCAAAAATGGACCATCCCTACAAAGTATGGCTATAAAGATCAATACTTAGAAGCAATAGAAGCATGCCATAAACATCATATAAAAGTCTACGGGGATATTGTATTAAATCATAAGATGGGATCAGATGGTGTGAATTATGTAAAAGCCACAACAGTAGATTCGTCTTCAAGAAATAAGAAAAAAGGGAAATCAAAATATATCGAAGCACCTACACAATTTAATTTTGATAACCGTCAAAATAAATACTCTGCTTTTAAATGGACAGCAGATCATTTCACAGGCGTGGATTATGACTTTAAGAGTCAAAAAAATGCGATATACTTGTTGGATAAAAAGAAATGGTCTAAAAGAGTCGATAAAGAAAATGGCAATTATGATTTCTTGTTGGGAAGTAATATAGATCATAATTATCCAGATGTAAGAGAAGAACTGATACGTTGGGGAAGATGGTATAAACAGATCAGTCATATTGATGGTTTTAGATTAGATGCTTTAAAACATATTGATTATGATTTTTATAAAGAATGGCTCTATCAAGTAAGAGATGGCGATAACTTATTTGCGGTAGGAGAATATTGGCATGGGGATGTGAAAGTATTACTTAAATACTTAAAACATGTCGAATATTCAATGAGTTTATTTGATGTCCCATTACATTATAACTTCTATAAGTGTTCTCAACATCCTGATACTTTTGATATGAGAGAATTATATAAGAATACATTACTTGAAAGAAGTCCAATGCATGCAGTCACATTTGTGGATAACCATGATACCCAACCACATCAAGGTTTAGCTTCTTATATAGATGCATGGTTTAAACCATTTGCCTATGCTTTCATATTATTAAAAGATGCTGGTTATCCATGCATCTTCTATGGGGATTATTATGGTTTAAAATATACCCCATATTCTTGTTTTCAACATACAATAGAAAAACTATTGTATGTGAAAAAGAAATATGGATATGGTAAAGAAGAAGAAATCGTAGATAAAGACCAGTACATACTTACAAGAAGTAATGGAATCGTACTTATGATGAATATAAGAAAAGATAATATATCTCGTATTTATGTAGGAAATCAATTCTCAAATAACCTATTTTATGATATATTTTCTAATAATGAAGTCATGATTGACCATAACGGCTATGGAGAGTTTAAATGTCATAAAAGACAAGTAGCCGTTTATATAAAAAAGGAGAACTAACTATGGACAAAAAATTTGGATTTGGACTTATGCGTTTACCATCATTAGACGCAAATGATCCAGGAAAGATTGATATTGAATTAGTAAAGGAAATGGTAGACTATTTCTTAGACCAAGGATTTACGTATTTTGATACTGCTTGGATGTATTGTGCATTCCAATCAGAAAATGCAGCTAGAGTAGCACTTGTAGAAAGACATCCAAGAGATGCTTTCACATTAACTGATAAATTACATTCAGGATTTATTAAAACTAAAGAAGATAGAGATATTGTATTTAATGAACAAAAGAAAAAGACAGGCGTTGAATTCTTTGATTATTATTTATTACATGATGTAAACCATCATTCTAAAGTAGTTTATGATGAATTAGATTGTTGGGGATGGATTCAAGATAAAAAGAAATCTGGAGAAATTAAAGTGGCTGGATTCTCATTCCATGATGACGCTGAATTCTTAGACCAAGTATTAACAGAACATCCTGAAATGGAATTAGTACAACTACAATTAAATTACTTAGATTGGGATTCAGTAGGTGTCCAATCTAGAAAATGTTATGAAGTAGCTAAGAAACATGGTAAGAAAGTAATTGTAATGGAACCAGTAAAAGGTGGTACATTAGTCAATATTCCTGCTGAAGCTGAAAAAGTATTCAAGGATTATCATCCTGATATGTCACTTGCTTCATGGGCAATCCGTTTTGCAGCTAGTCAAGAAAACGTTGTAATGGTATTATCTGGAATGGGTAATATGGAAATGATGAAAGATAACTTATCTTACATGAAAGACTTCAAACCATTAAATGATGAAGAATTCGCTTTAGTTAAGAAAGCAACAGATATCATTAATGAATCAATCGCTATTCCATGTACTGGATGTAGCTATTGTACAGATGGATGTCCAATGCATATTGCGATCCCAAGATACTTCTCATTATACAATGCAGAAAAACAAGAAGTAGCGTCTAAAGGATGGACACCACAAGGAGAATACTACAATAACTTAATTAAGGATAATGGTAAAGCAAGCGATTGTATTGGTTGTGGTCAATGTGAAAACATGTGTCCTCAACATTTACCAATCATTGAACACTTAAAAGAGGTCGCTGAAACATTTGAAAAATAAAAGAGAATATGATGAAAAAAATTTGGGATGAATTAAAAGAATATATTGTGACAGTGATAGTGACAATTGTCGTTGTATTAGTATTTTTACACTTCATACAAATTTCTAGAGTTGTAGGACAATCCATGGAAAACACATACCATGATAAAAATATCGTATTAGTCAATAAGACAACCTACGATCTAGATGATGTAAAATACAAGGATGTTGTAGTAGTAGATGCTAGTGACTATGGTCTTAATGAACAAATCATTAAAAGAGTCATTGGATTACCTGGAGATCACATAGTGATTAAAAACAACCACCTCTACATCAACGATGAATTAATAGAAGAAGACTATATTAAAGAAGAAATGGAAACTTTTGATATGTCAGTCACTGTTCCAGATGGTTGTATATTTGTGATGGGTGACAATAGAAACAACTCCACAGATTCTAGATATCTAGGATGTATCGCATTTGAAGATGTCGTAGGACATGTATTTTTTAAAGTATTCTAGTTTCAAGGATGAATGCACATAAGTGCATTTATCCTTTTTTTCTTTTGTAAATGATTTATAATGAAATCATGAATCAAGAATTGTTAAAAGAAACGATTGGTGAACTCATAGGACTAGTCAATGGGACCTATGATAAAGAAATCAATATACAAGAAGAACTTTATAAAATCATGGACTTATTAATAGATGATAAAATTAAAGAAGCCAATGATTTTATAATAGAATGTAAATATCATTACTTAGGACGTTGTATGAGCTGCAATTCACCATGTGGTAATAGTGGTTGTATACAACTAGAAGACAAACAACTAATTAAGTATGAAACACTAAAAGAAAGTTATCATCAAAATATGGATTATCATAAGCTATGTCGCAAGATTGTAGACATTGCTTATTAAAAGGAGAGTTTATGACAAAAGTACATTTTATGGGTATAGGAGGCAGTGGATTAGCTCCTATCGCAATACTCGCAAAAAAGATGGGATATGATGTTACAGGATGTGATATATCTAATCAAACCGCTTATGCCTCATCTCTAAGAGATAATGGTATTGATATTATAGTAGGACATGACGAAAAGCATGTAGATAATTGCGATATATTAGCAGTAACACCTGCATTGTTTGACTATAATCCAGATCATCCTGAATTACTTAAAGCTAAAGAAAAAGGAATCTTAATGACTTGGCAACAATTCTCAGGAGAGTATCTTCAAAAAGATAAGAAAGTCATTGCGATATGTGGTACTCATGGTAAATCCACAACGACATCTTTAGTAGGAGAAGTGTTAGAAGATGCAGGAGAAGATCCAATTGTAGAAGCAGGTACAATCATTAAAAAATGGGGTGCAGGATATCGTTATGGAAGTAGTGATTATTTTGTGATTGAAGCAGATGAATTCAACAACAACTTCCATCACTATCATCCATATATTACGATCATCAACAATATTGAAATGGACCATCCAGAATTCTTCAAAGATTTAAATGAAGTGTTAGATTCATTTAAAAAGTTTGTGATGAATATACATGATGGTGGTCATTTAATTGTCAATTACGACAGTGAAAATGTTGTAAAGCTAGTAAGTGAGATGCAATCATATTTAGATGCCCATCATATTACAGTGCATTCATATGCATTTAATAATCAAGATGCAAAATATGTTGCATCGATTGACAAGTATCATAGTGATTCAACTGACTTTACAGTAAATAATGAAACACATTTATCTGTATCATTAATTGGAAAATTCAATGTAGAAAATGCAATGGGTGTCTATGCATTAGCTCAAATATTAAACATTGATGATTTTACATTAAATAAAGGATTAATGAATTTTACAGGGATTGGTAGAAGACTAGAAGTTAAAGGCATCTTTGATAATGTTACTATCTATGATGACTATGCACATCATCCTTCAGCAGTTAGAAATGTGCTTCAAACATTAAAAGAAACTTTCCCACAAAAGAAAGTACTCGCAATCTTTGAACCACATCAATTCTCTAGACTTAGAATGTTTAAAGAAGAATTTGCGCATGGTTTTGATTTAGCAGACTATTTCATTATGACAAAAACTTTTGAAGGAAGAGAAGCACATAAACATCTAGAACCTGTGAAAGTAGAAGAACTTCAAAAGTTATGTCATAAAGAAATACATTATATAGAAGACTTTGATGAGATTGTTAGAGAAGTATCTAAAGATCCATATGCCTATGATATTATCGTTGTATTTGGGGCAGGCTATTCATATCAACTTACAAATAAATTAGTAGACTATTATAAGGGAATCACACATGAATAAATTAATTAAATTACTATTATCATTACTTCTTACTACTTGCTTAGTAGGATGCAGTACATCCTCTAATGAAGAAGAAACAAATGATATAAATGAAACTTCGCAAGTAGAAGAAGAAACTGATACAGAAGAAAAAGAAGACACCACAAAAACTAAAAAGACCACTTCTTCAACCATTGAAACTATCAACATTGAATCAGATTCAATAGTAGATGGGAAATGGATTACAGAAATCTCATCCACAAGTGCTAAAACACCAGGTTCTAATGCATCTCCAGGACTTGTATTTGATACAATTGATGATGCAAGTGAATATTGTATTTACATGATTGATACAACTGCATCGAACTGGTTACATTGGAAAGCGACAGGACTCACAGAAGTATTTTACGAAAAAGGAAGCAATGTTGGAAAATATGTAGGACCTTATCCACCAAGTGGGACACATACGTATGTTGTTTATGTATTTGCGTTAAAAGATAAACCAGATACATATCCAGGTAATATGGATAGTAAAAATAGTTCAATAGATACTATCCAATCTTCTTTAGATATCTCTAATGGTAATAAAGGAAATGTCATAGGAAAAGGTAGTATAAGCGCAACAGTTACTAGTGGTGGAGAGATTGTTGAATAGTTAAAACACAAGGGAATCTTTAAATAAGATTCCCTTGTTTTATCACGAATAATTTTTTTAAAAAAGGTTGACTCAAGAATGTATGAATGTTATTATTATTGAGCATTATTAATGGGCCTGTAGCTCAGTTGGTTAGAGCGCACCCCTGATAAGGGTGAGGTCGATGGTTCAAATCCATTCAGGCCCACCATATTTTGTGGGGAATTAGCTCAGATGGGAGAGCGCCTGCTTTGCACGCAGGAGGTCAGCGGTTCGATCCCGCTATTCTCCACCATTTTTGTATATAGGTCGCTAAAGCGACTTTTTTATTTTGAGAGGCAATGAGGATGGCATATTACTTAAGTATCTTTTTATCATTTTTTATTTATAGTTTTTGTGGATGGATTTGGGAATCATTATTATTACCAATCACCTTAAAAAGACATGCAATACACAATAGTGGTTTTTTAAACGGGCCAATCGTACCCATCTATGGGGTAGGTGCTGTTGTAGTATATATACTCTTTAAAAATGAAGTAAGTCCATTATCTGTATTTTTATCAGGTGCTGTTGTGGCTACCACAATAGAATATATAACAGGTTGGCTATTAGAAACATTCTATCATCGTAGATGGTGGGATTATAGCGATATGAAGTTTAACTTACATGGTAGAATATGTTTAGCAGGATTTTTATGCTTTGGGATATTTAGTTTAATTGATGTTAAATATGCTGAACCATTATTAATAGAAAGTATTTCTAAACTTAATATCAATCTATTAACTTATGTTTCAGCTGTTTTACTTGTATTCTTATCACTTGATATTGTGATTACTGTAGTAAGTTTACTACACTTAGAAGAACATATTGTCTCTATTGAAGAAAACTTCGTTGAACATGTACAACAAGCTAAAGAAAATCTAGATATCGACAAAGAAGTTTATAAACTTTATGAACAATTCTTAGATGAAAAGAAGGACATGGTAGAAGTATTAAAAGAGTTAAAACAAGATCCAAATATCCATGCATTAGTAAGAAAAAGAAATTATGTTAATAAACGTATCGTACGTGCATATCCAGAATTATTAAGAGGTAGAAAAGATGAGAAATAGTAATGAAAATTATGTGGTTAAATCATTAAATGGTTTAGCCTATGGATTCTTCGCAAGTTTAATTATAGGAACCATCCTTAAACAATTAGGAAGTTTAACACATATATCACAACTTATAACATGGGGACAAATTGCATGTTATGTCATGGGACCAGCAATAGGGGCAGGTGTAGGTTATGTATTAGACGCAAAAGGACTTAACTTAATTAGTGCCGTTATTGCAGGAACAATTGGTGCTGGCACATTTGTGTTAGGTGATAGTGTCACTGTTGCAGTAGGAAATCCTATTACTGCTTATTTAGCAGTTATATTATCTGTAGAAGTAACGAAGTTAATACAAGGTAAAACACCTGTAGATATACTCATCGTCCCATTTGTATCTATTTCATTAGCTGGTATTTTTACAACATTTGTAGGACCATATGTCACTCAAGTAATCACTTGGTTTGGTAGCTTGATTAATGAATCAGTGAAACTTCAACCAGTACTCATGGGACCACTTGTCGCCATCCTTATGGGAATGGCATTAACTGCACCTATTTCAAGTGCAGCTATTGGTATTATGTTAGGACTTGATGGGGTAGCTGCAGGAGCAGCACTTGCTGGATGTTGTGCACAAATGGTTGGTTTTTGTATGATGAGTTTTGATGATAATGAGATCGGTGATGTCATTGCGGTAGGCATTGGTACATCGATGTTACAATTTAAAAACATCGTAAAAAATCCTATTGTTTGGTTACCACCTATTATCGCTTCCATCCCATCTGGTATTATTTCTGCCGCAATTTTACAAATAAAATGTACTGCTGTAGGAAGCGGTATGGGAACTGCAGGACTTGTAGGACTATTAGATTGTATCTCAGTAATGGGACAAAGCTATTGGCCAATGTTGCTACTTGTAGATGTTGTATTACCTGCAATAGTCACATATGCAGTATATAAAGGATTAAAAAGGTTAGGATATATACATAAAGGTGATTTAAGAATCTCTAAGTTATAAAAGAACTGTTTATCAGTTCTTTTATTCTTTAATAATGAAAAATGAAATATGATTGTGTATAATAATGATGTTATGAAATTAGAGAAATTATTAGAAAACATTGAATATACATTATTAAGTGGGGATATCAACCAAGAAGTCTCACAAATAGACTATGATTCTAGAAAAGTAGTCAATAATAGTCTATTTGTATGTATTACTGGTAGTGTTGTAGATGGACACAAGTTTATTGACAGCGTTATTGATCAAGGAGCTAAAGTCATTGTTGTCACAAAGGATGTTGATGTCAAAGAAGGGATTACTTATATTAAGGTAGAGAATGCTAGAAAGACACTTGCACAACTCTCTTGTAATTACTTTGATCATCCTTCAAAAAAAATGACTGTGATTGGTTTAACAGGAACGAAAGGGAAAACAACCATTTCCTATATGATCTACAATATCTTATCACTCGCAAACCAAAAGGCAGGGCTAATAGGTACTGCTGGCAGTATAGTTAATGGGGTACATAAAGAAACAAGAAATACAACACCTGAATCCTTTGAACTTCAAAAATTAATGAATGAAATGGTAGAAGCAGGATGTCAGTATTGTGTCATGGAAGTCTCATCACAAGGGCTCATGTTAGATAGGGTATATGGTATAGATTTTGATATTGGTGTATTCACCAATCTTTCTAGAGATCATATATCACCTACAGAACATAAAGATTTTGATGATTATATGAATTGTAAAAAGAAACTATTTAATATGTGTAAAATAGGTTTCTTTAATCAAGATGACTTACACTATAAAGACATGACAAACAATGTATCATGTGATATAGTGACCTATGGCTTAAATCAAGGTGATTTAAAAGCATGGAATACACAATTATATAAGGAAAAAGGAAAACTAGGTATATCCTTTGATACAACAGGAATGATAGAAGATCATTTCGATGTGGATATACCAGGTAACTTTAGTGTCTATAATGCACTTGTATCTATATTAATATCTCATCATTTACATATACCTATTGATACAATCAAAGATGCATTAAAGAAAGTATATGTTAAAGGAAGAGTAGAAATAGTGCCATATAGTGATGACTTTACAGTCATCATTGATTATGCACATAATCAATTATCTATGGAATCTATTATCGATACTATGCTTGCTTATCATCCTTCAAGAATCACTTGTATCTTTGGCTCTCCAGGGAAAAGAGATATTAGTAGAAGAGTAGATGTAGGAAAAGTATTTGGACAAAAACATGTCCATGCTATTCTTACAGAAGATGATTCTAGAGGGGAAGATGTCACAAGTATCTGTGAGATGATTGCGGATGCTATGAAGGAATATAGTGATGACTATATGATCATAGAAAATAGAAAAGAGGCAATCATCTATGCATTAGATCATGCGATAAAAAATGAAATTATCTTATGTCTTGGTAAAGGACATGAAACACATATGGTAGGTAAAAATGAAGAATGGACTTACTTTAGTGAAAGAGAAATCATTGAAACACATAAAAAGGAGAAGAAATCATGAATTATGATGTCATTATAATTGGTGCTGGACCTGGCGGAATCTTTTCTGCTTATGAACTCGTCAATAAAGCACCTCAATTAAAAGTAGCAGTATTTGAAACGGGGCATCCTTTAAACAAAAGAAAATGTCCAATTGATGGAGATAAAGTAAAATCATGTATTGGTTGTAAACCATGTTCTATCATGAATGGATTTGGTGGTGCAGGTGCTTTCTCTGATGGAAAGTACAATATCACAAATGATTTTGGTGGAACATTATATGAATACATTGGTAAACAAAAAGCCATTGATTTAATGAATTATGTTGATGAAATCAACTGTAAATATGGTGGAGAAAAGACAAAAATGTACTCTACTGCAGGTAGCGATATCAAAAAAATGTGTATGCAAAATGGTCTAACATTATTAGATGCATCCGTAAGACATTTAGGTACTGATATTAACTACATTGTATTAGAAAACATATACAATGACTTAAAAGAACATGTAGATTTCTATTTCAATACACCCGTTACTAAAATAGAAGATCATAATGGTGAATATGAAGTATTCACAAAAGATCAATCTTATACATCTAAATATACAATCATCTCTGTAGGTAGATCAGGATCTAAATGGATGGAAGATGTATGTAAAGATTTAAATATCGATACTAAGAGTAATAGGGTTGACTTAGGAGTTCGTGTTGAATTACCAGCTGAAATCTTTGCACATTTAACAGATAACTTATATGAATCAAAGATTGTCTATAGAACACAAAAGTTCGAAGATAATGTACGTACATTCTGTATGAATCCCCATGGAATTGTCGTTAACGAAAATACCAATGGGATTGTAACAGTCAACGGACATAGCTTTGAAGATAAAGATAAACTCACAAAGAATACAAACTTTGCATTACTTGTATCTAAACATTTCTCAGAACCATTTAAAGATTCTAATGGTTATGGGGAATCTATCGCAAGACTCTCTAATATGTTAGGTGGAGGCGTTATTGTACAAAGATTCGGTGACCTTGAAAGAGGTAGAAGATCTACTGTAAAACGTATCCAAGAATCAACAGTTATTCCTACATTAAACGCAACACCTGGTGATCTTTCACTTGTATTACCTAAGAGAATCTTAGATGGTATTATTGAAATGATTTACGCATTAGATAAAATCGCACCAGGTACTGCTAATGATGACACATTACTTTATGGTGTAGAAGTGAAATTCTACAACATGGAAGTAAAACTAGATGAAAATCTTGAAACAAACCATAAAGGTTTATATGTCATTGGGGATGGTAGTGGGGTAACACATTCATTATCACACGCTTCAGCATCAGGTGTATATGTTGCAGGACAAATTATAGACAAACAATAAAAAAGATATCGGTGGGAATCCCACCGATATTTTGTTTAATCAAATATTTTACTGTCTTTCATTAATTGAATACATTTTTCAATGACATCATCATTTTGAATTAATGCCATTCTTACATAGCCTTCACCATTTTTTCCAAATGCACTACCTGGAATAACTTGAATACCAGTTTTATTAAATAAGTCTTTCATGAAAGCTTCACTAGTTTCATATTTATCAGGAATCTTCGCCCATGCAAACATACTTCCTTTTGGTTTATCAAACTCCCAACCAATGGATTTGCATCCTTCCCATAACAAATCTCTTCTATGTTTATAAGCGTTTCTCGTTTCTTCTACAATACTTTGATCTCCAGAAATCGCTTCTATTGCAGCACGTTGAATAGGAATAAAAGTACCAAATGAAATATTACTCATGATTTTCTTAATCCCTGCAATCATTGTTTTATTGCCTAAGATAAAACCAACTCTTGCGCCAGCTAAACCATAAGTTTTAGATAATGAATTCAGTTCAATCCCAATATCTTTAGCCCCTTCATATTCTAGGAAACTATGTCCAACTTCTTCATAAATAAGTTCACTATAAGCATTATCATGCACAACCATGACATCATATTTCTTCGCCCATGCGATTAATTCATTATAGAAATCCGCATTCGCAGTAGCACATGTAGGATTGTTAGGATATGAGACAATGATGAGTTTAGCTTTATATGCTAAATCTTCATCAATGGATTTAAAATCAATTAAGTAATCATTTTCTCTCTTTAAGTCATATGTGACAACATTGCATCCTGCAAGTAATGCCCCATCCTTAAATATTGGATAACAAGGATCAGGTACAAGTACAATATCATTAGGATTAGTAAGTGCCATACAAATATGACCTAATCCTTCTTGACTTCCTAATACAGATGTCATTTCTGTAACAGGATCAATATCTACATGATATCTATTCTTATACCAATTCTTTACTGCAACTTGTAAGTCTTTAATTTCAGATAATGAATATATATAGTTAGAAGGATCATAACTTGCTTCAGATAATACTTTTCTTATCCTTTCACAAGGAGGAATATTAGGTGTACCAGTAGATATATCATATACAGGTAGCCCTTGAGCAAGTCTTTCTTGTTTCATCTTCAACATTGTTGTGAAGATCCCTTCTTTAAATAAATCTAATCTATTTGATAATTCCATGTTTGTCACCTCGTTGTTTTATTTTAAAACAATATGTATTAAAATGAAAGAGAAAAAAGGATGGTGACTTTATGATCTACACGCTTACATTAAATCCAGCATTAGATTATGTTGTAAACTTTGATACATTTAAACTCTCTGAAACCAATCGTAGTAGTTACGATTATATTCAATATGGTGGTAAAGGAATTAATGTATCAAAGATGTTAAAAGAACTAGATACAGAAAGTATATGTCTGGGATATTTAGCTGGATTTACAGGGGAAGAACTAGAAAGACAAGTAAAAGAAGATCTTCATTTAAATACCGACTTTATTAAATTAAGTCATGGTAACACAAGAATTAATGTCAAAATTAGAGCTGAAGAAGAAACTGAAATCGGTGGTAAAGGGCCACAAGTTTCTACAGATGATTTAAATAAACTCTACGCACAATTAGATGCACTACAAGAAAATGATGTATTAATACTAAGTGGAAGTATTCCTAGTGGGTTATCTAAAGAAATATATAAAGATATATTAGAAAAACTAGATGGGAAACATATCCAATGTGTTGTAGATGCAACTGGGGATCTACTGCTTAAAACACTTGCTTATCATCCTTATTTGATTAAACCAAATAGAAAAGAATTAGAAGAGTTATTTGATGTATCATTGAATACTATGGATGAAATAGAAATATATGCAAGGAAGTTAAAAGACTTAGGTGCACAAAATGTCATCGTATCCTGTGATAAAGACGGTAGTCTTTATATTGATGAAGAGGATAAGTGTTATACACTTGGTGTGTGCATTGGAAATTTAGTGAACTCTGTTGGTGCAGGAGATAGTATGGTTGCTGGATTTGTGGCTGGAAAACAAAAAGGATTATCTTCGTTAGATACATTAAAACTTGCAACCGCAAGTGGAGGTGCCACTGCCTTTAGCGAAGGCATTGGCACAAAAGAATTGGTGAATGAATTATTAAAACAACTATAGAGGTACATATGTCTATTACAACATTTCTTACAAGTTCTCCTACAGGAGATTATGATGGTCAATATAAAAGTGAAGGGATTGATAATAGAAATCATTTTCTAGATGAACTTAAAAAAGTTTATGTTGGTGGTAAGGTGTTAATGATTACTGCTTTCCCTAATGAAATAGAAAGAAATGATGAAATGATTTCTTTCTTTAGAAATGCTTTTGATATTTCTTCTTTAAAATATACATCATTTGATTTATGGGATTGTAGAACGGATTACAGTGAAGTAATCAAAGAATATAGTCTCATTATATTAGGTGGAGGTCATGTACCTACACAAAATCAATTCTTTAAAGAAATTCATTTAAAAGAATTATTAAAAGATTATAATGGGATTGTTATAGGAATCAGTGCAGGTACAATGAACTGTGCAGAGGTTGTCTATGTCCAACCTGAAGAAGAAGGAGAATCCTCTCCTTCATTTAATCGCTTTATTGAAGGATTAGGCTTGAGTGAAATCCAAGTATTACCACATTATCAAGTCACAAAGCATTTTTATTTAGATGGTAAAAGATTATACGAGGATATTACATATATTGATAGTTTCAATCACAGATTTATATGTATTAACGATGGTAGTTATATTATTGTAAAAGAAGGTCATCATTACTTATATGGTGAAGGATATAAAATAGAAGATGGTCATCTATCTTTAATAAATGAAAATAACCAAGTATTAGAATTATAGAAACGGAGGTGTAAAGAAATGAGAAATATTGAAAGAATATTAGCTGCAATATTAGTCTTTATATTTTCTTTACACCTATTAAGTGTTCTTGGATTCTATTTTGATACATTGTTTGAGAAGATGATTTTTATTGTATTAGAAATCATCGTATTGTCTTTATTAGGATTTGTATATTCATATAATAAAGAACATCATATGAAGAAAAGAAGTGTTATTACGATTCATAAAATAATATTTATGATTTATTTAATCTCGTTAACGGATGTTTTATTTTTAAGTAGTGATTTACATAGAGATGCAACTCTGCTTGCAGAATATTCACATATGAATACTATCCCATTTCATACAATTAATTTGTATATCACAGGATATCAAAATGGTACTGTAACACTCAATACTTTATTATTAAATGTATTAGGGAACTTTGTGTTATTTATGCCTTTAGCTTACTTTGTGCCATTCTTCTTTAAGAATATGAGAAAGTGGTATATCTTTTTAATGATGATGATTTCTTTGACGTTAGTCATAGAAATCATTCAAATAAACTTAGGTATAGGGAGTGCAGATATTGATGATATTATATTGAATGTGGCAGGTGCGATGAGTTTCTTTATTATTTCTCAATTCACTTTCTCAAAACCAATATATAGAATACTAGGCAGGGAATAATCCCTGCCTTTTATATGAGTTGATAATGTTTTAAAGCATTATAGATGCCATCATTTAAAATATCATCTGTCACATAAGTGACATATGGAATGATTTCTTTTTTACTATTACCCATACCAACAGAAATGTGGGTGTGTTGTAACATAGCTAAATCGTTTGTGCTATCTCCAAAAGAGATTGTATCTTTTAAATCAGCGTGTAAATATTCCAACAATAAATCGATCCCTGTTGCTTTAGAATGATTTTTAGGCATTACTTCAATAAATGTAGGATCTCGATCAATAATATCAAAATGCTTAGATAAACCAGTTCTTAAATCTTGAATGTTTTCTCCTTCATTAAAGAATAAAGTCATCTTATCAAAGTTCAATAATTCTCCTTCTTTATATTGATGTAATGGAAAGCAAGAGAATTCTTGAAGTAAATGATTAAATTCTTTTGAATGCACTTGAGAAATAAAACAAGCGTATTCTGTAGATTCTAGTGCTAGATCGATAGGACTATTAAACAATAATTCTTGTGTTTCTTTT